>ENA-ORPK01000480-ORPK01000480.1-human-gut-metagenome-genome-assembly--contig:-NODE-480-length-37511-cov-4.624973_pt1 | contig 37511 bp, 29 predicted proteins | sample MGYA00242139_ERZ509068 | MGnify/ENA primary metagenome ERZ509068 (study PRJEB26280, sample SAMEA2338687) | human gut metagenome | biome: human gut; feature: human-associated habitat; material: faeces...
GTTTCTTATGTTATCCCATCTAAGCCTTTAATTACAGTTAAAGGTTATTTGTTTGATGGAAAACGTTGGTTTGCAATGAAAGAAACTTGGGATGGTTGGATTCATATTGAAGAAGAATTTTTACAGACTCTCGCAAATTAAAATAAATTGAAAATTATAAAATAGAGGTGGTCTTTCACTAATGGAATATAATGCTAATTCGATTGAAACTTTATCATTTCATGACGCAGTAAGAACTCGTATTGCCATGTATATGGGAAGCGCAGACAATATGGGTGTTCTTCAAAGTGTTAGAGAGATTATTACCAACTCTATTGATGAGTACACAATGGGTTATGGTAAAGACATCAAAATTGACTTATGGGAGAATAACCGTATTGCTGTAGCAGACCATGGCCGTGGAGTTCCTTTCGGTCCACGCGCGGATGGAATTGATGCGATTGAGGCGGTATATACTATGGCGCATAGCGGTGGTAAATTCGACAATAAAATTTATCAGAACGTCGCGGGAATGAATGGAATCGGAGCTAAAGGCACAGCACTCGCCTCAGACTATTTCAAAGCCATCAGCAACCGTAGCGGCACTCAATGTATTCTCATTCTCGAAAAAGGTATTAAAAAATCACTCTTTTGCGCGCCTACTAAGGAAAAAGATGGCACATATGTTGAATACATTCCCTCTCAAGAGGTATATAATCTTGAACCAATCAAAATTGACTTTGAAGAAATCAAGAAAATGTGCCGTGACTGGTCTTATCTTTGTAAAGGTCTGAAATTTGACCTTACCAATCACATCACTAATGAACACGTTATTTATCTTTCCAATAATGGCCTGCTTGACTTCATCAAAGATACTGGTGCACGCAGTCTTCACAAAACTCCTCTGTCAATCAATATTCAAGAGGACAATATTGAAACTGAAATTGTTATGTGTTGGACTGAAAAGCGCACCGAAGAATTTCATGTATTCACAAATGGACTTGAAAACTCCGAAGGCGGCACAAGTAGCACAGGTATCAAGACAGCATTGACCAACTTCTTCAAAAAGAAAATCAAGAATAGCTCTCCTGATTTAGTACGGAAAGGTATGCTTTGCGCAGTTAGTTGTAAAGTCCCTAACCCATCTTTTAGCGACCAAACAAAGCGCAAAGTCAACAATCCAGAATTACGAGGGCTTTGTCAGCGCGCAACCACAAAAATGCTTGAAGATTTTGAAATGCGACATAAGGATGAATTTGACAAGATTATTGAGGTCTTGACAAAGGAAATGAAAGCCGAAGCCGCCGCAGAACGCGCGCGAGTTCAGGTCTTGAATGCACAGAAAGATATTGAAAAAAATCAAAAACGCAAAGTATTTGCATCAGATAAACTCAAAGATGCCGAATTTCTTGGACAAGATGCTATTCTTCTTGTTTGTGAGGGAGATAGCGCACTTAATGGTATGGCACAGGCGCGTAATGTAGATAAAACTGGACTAATGTGTGTCAAAGGTAAAATTATCAACTGTCTTTCTAATGATGATGAAAAGATTTTTCAAAATGAAGAAATCAAACTTCTTCTTAGCGCCATGAATATTGTCCCTGGAAAATATGATAGTAAGAAACTTAGGTATGGACGTCTTGGGATTTGCACCGATGCAGATAGCGATGGATATCATATAGGTTTACTTATTATGGCGTGTCTTCTCAAACTTGCTCCTCAATTTATTGAAGAAGGTCGTCTTTGTTGGCTTCGTTCCCCGCTATACATTGTTGAGCAAGGTAAAAATCGTTCTTATTACTTCAATGATGAAGAATTTGATACTGCGCGCAGACAAGGCAAAATCAAGGGTGAGGTTCATAGAGCGAAGGGACTCGGAGCACTTGAAGCAATCGAAGCCCATGAATCCATGTTCACTCCAGAATATCAAAGACTTGATGTATTCAAACCCGACCAGCTTAGCTTTGATTTGCTTTATAGTCTTATGGGCAAAGATGTTGAACCCCGAACAGACTTCATTTTCAAAAATGTTGATTTCTCACTAATTAGAGAATAAAGAGTAGAGAGGAAATTTGACTTTCCTCTCTATTTTTGTTATAATAATTATATAAAATGTAAAAGGAGGAATTTCTTTGGAAGTAAATCTTACTCCTATTATCAAAGATTCTTTTATTCAATATAGTGGAGCAGTTCTCCAGTCTCGCGCACTTGTAGACTCTCGTGATTTATTGAAGCCCTCTGCTAGACAAATCTTTTACTCTATGTGGCGCAATAAATATGTCCATGAAAAGCCTTATGAAAAAACTAACGCTCCCATGGGAGATGCCATGAAAGATTTTTATATTCATGGTGATAGCTCTTGTGTCGGTATTATGATGCGCGCAGCACAAAACTTTAGTATGAGATATCCTATTACTGAAGTAAAAGGTAATTCAGGTACACTTATGAGTTCTGGTAGTTGGTCAGCAGAGCGTTATACATCTACAAGATTAGCAGAAACTTGTAATTATTTGTTTGCCGATATTCAGAAAGATACCATTGAAGAGTGGCATGATAATTATGCCGATAATCTTCAATATCCGTCTGTCTTGCCAAGTAAAGGTTTTTATAATCTTGTAAATGGCAGTAGTGGTATTGCTGTTGGTATGGCAACAAACATTCCTCCACACAACCTTGCAGAAGTTATTTCTGGCGTTCAAGCATTAATTGCAAACCCAGACATTGAAATTGACGATCTTATTAGAATTATTCCTGCCCCAGATTTCCCAACCGGCGGAATTATCATGGGACGTGCAGCAATTAAACACGCATATAAAACAGGAAGAGGCGGAATTGTTGTTCGCGGAAAAGCAGAAATTGAAGAAACAGAAAGCGGAAGACACAGAATTATTGTTACTGAACTTCCATATCAAGTTAACAAAGCACGCCTCATAATTCAAATGGCAGACCTTGTTAAGAACAAAAAAATTGAAGGAATTGCAGACATTAAGGAAGAATCCGACCGTGACGGTATGAGAATTGTTATCGACCTTAAACGCGACGCAAATCCACAAGTTGTTTTAAACATGCTTTACAAACACACCCAACTTCAAGTTAGCGACGGAATAATTTTCCTTGCCCTTGTTGACGGAACTCCAAGAATTTTGAACTTGAAAGAGATGTTATATTACTATCTTGAACACCAAAAAGAAGTTTTAACAAGAAAAACTCAATTCGACCTTGGAAAAGCATTGGAAAGAGAACACATTGTTAAAGGTCTTGTTATTGCCCTTGCAAACATTGACGAAGTTGTTCAAATTATTAAAACATCTTCCGACAAGCAAGATGCAGTTGCAAAACTTATGGAAAACTTTGAACTTTCCGATAAACAAGCAAACGCAATTTTGGAAATGAAACTTGCAAGATTAACAAGCCTTGAAGTTACAAAACTTAAAGAAGAACTTGAAGAACTTGAAGCTTTAATTGCAGATTTGAATGACATTTTGGCAAAACCACAAAGAGTTCTTCAAATCATCAATGACTATCTTGAAAACGTTAAAACCCAATTTGGAACTCCAAGAAAAACAGAAATCAGCATGGAAGTTGGAAACATCGACAATGAAGACTTAATTGAAAAAGAAGATGTTGTTATTTCCTTAACCCACGGCGGATATGTTAAGAGAATGAGCGTTAGCGAATATCACGCACAAAAACGCGGCGGAGTTGGAATTTCGGCTCATAAAACAAAAGAAGAAGATTTCGTTGAAAGAATTTTAATAACAAGCACCCACAGCGACTTATTGTTCTTCACGAACTTTGGAAAGGTTTATTCAATTCGTGCATATGAAGTTCCAGAAGCACAAAGACAAGCAAAAGGCCGCGCAGTTATCAACCTTCTTCCTCTCATGCCAGACGAAAAAGTTGAAGCGCTTCTCTCCTTTGAAAAAGGACAAGAAGGAAACCTTATTATTGCAACAAGAAACGGCTTAATTAAGAAAACAGACCTTAAAGAGTTTGCAAGCATCTTAAAGAGCGGAAAAATTGCAATTAAACTTGTTGAAGGCGACAAACTTATTAATGTTGGCTTAACAAACGGAAACAACGAAATTTTAATTGCTTCAAACAAAGGAAAATGCATTAAATTCAACGAAAAGAATGTTCGCCCAATGGGAAGAACTTCGCAAGGTGTTCGTTCGATGAAACTCGACAGCGACGACTACATTGTTGATATGGCAATCTTAAACCCAGACACACAACTTATAACAATAACCGAAAACGGATTTGGAAAGAGAACCAACCCAGAAGATTATCGCCTTCAAACCCGCGGCGGAAAAGGAATTAAAGCTGGAAACTTTAACGAAAAAACAGGGAAACTTGTTGCACTTAAAGTTGTTAACGAAGAAGAAGATTTAATGCTTATTTCCGACAACGGCGTTATCATAAGAATGGCAGCAGCCGATGTTAGAATGGTTGGAAGAAGTTCTCTTGGCGTTAAAGTTATGAGACTTCGCCCAGGCGCAAAGATTGTTAGCGTTGCAACAACAGAACACATTGACGATGAAGAAAGTCCAATGGGAACAGAAAATGTTGAAGATGTTTCAACTCTTTCAACAGAAGACATTGAATATGCACAGCAAGAAGCGCCAATTGAAAACGGCGAGGGCGAAGATGAGCAATAAAAATTGCGAACTTCTCGCTTTGGTATCGGCCATAATTGGAACATATAGCGAGTTTAATCCCTACGACTATGTTGACTTTAAAGCAGTTTCAAATTCCTCACCTTTAAAAGTTAACTTTCAAAACCTTTCAAAAAAAGAAATTTTGAAAACGGAAAACAAAAAATTTGGAAGTTTTCCAAAAAACAAAAACTTTAAAACATCTTCGTTTAATCGAACCGCAGATGACATTAGAGAATTATAAAAACAAAAACGCACCTTCCTTGGTGCGTTTTTCTATATTAAAAAAACTCTCACGCCGCAAATCAACAGCTGCCCATGAGAGTTTTGTATATTATGCTTTAATTTTTCCAACCTCTTCCAAAAGAAGTTCTTTTTCGTTTCGAATTGCCCCGTCAAAAACCTTGCTAAGAAGTTCGGTTAAAATAACTTTATAATACTTATCTTTAATTTTAGGATATTTCGATTTAATGTCGAGCCCATTAATTTTTAAGTCTTTCAAACGAATTGGAATTTTGTTGTTTTTAAGATAATTATAGAAGAAATCATATTTTTTATAGATTTTTTTCGATTTTTTCTCTAATAATTCCGAAATTATTGCAAAATCTTCAAAATATTCAATAAAAAACTCTTTATTATCGGTTTTTGCAAGAGCGTCATAATAGCCGCAAACAATGTGCCTATAATATTCAATTTTTACTTCTGGAAGGCAAAGCCCAAATCGCCCAAGAAGTTGATTAACAAGTTCTGCATGATCTTCTTTCTTATATTTCGAACTTGAAATAATGTCAATCAAAAGAGCAACAAATCTTGCCTCTGGTTTAACTTTTTTAACAAGATTAAAACGAACCCTTAGAACTGGACTGTTATAATATTTCCAAAGCCTTAACATATTAAAAACTTGAAGTCCAAACAAATAGGAATTTGGCTTGCTAACTTTATATCTTTTTGGAGAGTTTAAAATTAAGTTAAGTTCGGAAAATTTGCGCGCGCCGGAAATTGCGTTAAGGTTTTCGCGCATTTCATACGCCGTAACCATTGTTTCGCCTTGAATTGAAAATCCAAGTTCGCTTGCAATTCGAACCATTCTTAAAATTCGAAGTCCGTCGTTTTCAAAAACATATTCAGGGGTTTCAACCGTGCGAATAAGTTTTCGTTTAACATCACGAATTCCGTCGTAGAAATCAACAAATTCATCTTTTAAGATGTTATAGTAGATTGCGTTAACTGTGAAATCGCGACGTTTTGCGTCCTCGCGAATGTCGGTTATAAATTCAACATTTGAAGGAACGTGCTCTCCCCCGTCGGCATATTCTTCTTTTCTAAATGTTGTGTGTTCCCATTTTTCTTCGCCAAGCGAAATAACAAGAGTTCCAAGTTTTTTTGAAGTTTCTTTAACTTCATATTTTGTTCCAAATAAAACCTCTTTAACCTCGTCGTTTGTAAGCTTACTTGCAAGGTCAATGTCTGTTTCATAAATTCCTAAAAGAGCATTTCGAACATATCCACCAACAATATAAAGTTCGCCTTTCTTTTTAAAAAGTCTTGCAAGTTTCAGTAAGTTAGGTGTTATATGATCCTTCATTTTTTTGCTCCTTTATATTAAAAATTTATAATTTTAAGGCTAAATTTAAGTTTTTTCGATAGAATTTATCGTTATTTAACAATTTTAACATCTTTTTCGCCATCTTCGAATTCAAGCGAAACAATTGAGCCAACAGCTTTAATATCAACTTCGCAGGCTTTAACAAAATCGCCATAGCCAACAAGAGTTACCTTTGAAAGTTCCTCTTTAAGCGAAAGATTGTTTTCAGATTTGAATGCGCGAATTTTTGAAACAATTTGCGCAACCTCGTCGCCGTTTTCAACAGTTTCGGCGTCAATTTCTTCGTCGATTGGAGTAAGTTGTGTTAAATGAATTGATTTTTCGCCTTCAATTTCGCGGAAATATGCTTGATAAATCTCTTCCGTTATATGTGGCAAATAGATTGCAAAGAGTTTAAGCATTCCAAGAAGAACATTATATGAAGCATATTTGGCGCTGTTTGTTGCGTCCAAGCCATAAATGTCTGGATTATAAAGTCTTTTCTTTGCAATTTCAATATAATTATCACAGAAATTCCAGAAGAATTTTTCAAGTTCGCCAATTGCAAGACCAATTTCATATTTTTCAAAATAGTCTTTAAATTTGCGTTGCATTTGGTTGAATTTCCCAATAATCCATTTGTCCATTGGAAGAAGGTCAATTTTTTCCGGTTTATATTCGCCAAGAAGAGAAAGAACAAAGCGGGACGCATTCCAAATTTTGTTAACAAGTTTTGCGCCATTTTTAAATTCTTCATCCGTGAAAATAATGTCACGACCAAGACTTCCCGTGCTTGCCCAATAGCGAGTTACATCGGCAGATTTTTCTTTAAGCAAAGTTTCTGGCGACATTTTGGAGTTAGATTTGCTCTTCGAAATTTTTTCGTCCTTGTTTGCCATAACAAACCCAGAAACCATAACGTTTTTCCATGGCAAAGAGTTTGAATGATAGTGGGATTTTGCAATTGTGTAGAAGTCCCAAGTTCTAATAATGTCGTGAGCATTTGGGCGAAGGCTCATTGGCATCATTTTTTCATAGAATTTTTCGTCTGTTCCCCACTTGCAGTTAATTTGAGGAGTTATTGACGAAGTTTGCCACGTGTCGAAAATATCTGTTTCAGGGCGGAAAGATGTGCTTCCACATTTAGGACATGCGTGTTTTGGCGAAGAAACAAGAGGATTAACAGGAAGGTCTTGTTCGTCTGGCAAAATTATTTCGCCACATTTTTCGCAATACCAAACAGGAATTGGAACGCCAAAATATCTTTGACGAGAAATGCACCAATCGCGGTCGACATTTTCAACCCAATTTGTGTAGCGGCTTTTCATGAATTCTGGGAACCATTTAATTTGTTCTCCGCGTTTTAAAAATTCTTCTTTATGATCAACAAGTTTAATAAACCATTGTTTTTTAATGTTAATTTCCATTGGTGTTCCACAGCGTTCGTGGGTTGCAACAGCATGAACAAGTGGTTCTTGTTTTAAAAGAAGACCTGCTTCTTTAAGGTCGGCAATAACAGCCTCTCTTGCAGCCTTAACTTTCATTCCTTCATATTTCCCAGCAAGCGCTGTCATTCTTCCGCCGTCGTCAATTGCAACTTTAACAGGAAGATTATGTGATTGTTGCCAGAAAAGGTCGGTTTCGTCGCCATACGTGCAGCACATAACAACGCCTGTTCCTTTGTCAATTGCTGCTTTGTCGTCGGTTAAAACTTCAACTTCAAAGTTATAAAGAGGAACAATAACCTTTTTGCCAACATATTTTTTATATCTTTCGTCGTTTGGGTTAACAAAAACGCAAACACACGCGCAAAGCATTTCAGGACGCGTTGTTGCAATTTCCAAATAATTATTTTCGCCAGCAATGTTAAATTTCAAATGATTAAAAGAGCTTTCAATATCTTTGCTTTCAAGTTCTGCTTGCGCAATTGAAATGCGGCATTCTGGGCACCAAATTGCAGGACGCTCGCCATAATATGCCTCGCCCGCTTTAACAAGTTCGAGAAAAGATTTTTGAGAAATTTTTTGAACTTCTGGGCTAACAGTTGAATAGCAAAGCGAGAAATCTGCACTGTTTCCTGCGGCGATAAACAAATTTCGGAAATCTTGTTCATATTTTTTTGCAACTTCCATACATTTATCGCGGAACTCTTCTCTTGAAACCTCGTGTGCTTTAATTCCAAATTCTTTCTCAACAAGGCGTTCGGTTGGAAGCCCGTTATCATCGAACCCAAAAGGATAGAAAACATTATATCCTGTCATTCTTTTATATCTTGCAACAAACTCTGCTTGGCTGTATGAAAAAATATGTCCAATGTGAATTTTCCCGCTTACTGTTGGAGGCGGAGTGTCAATTGAAAAAGTTTCTTTATTTGAAGAAGGATTAAATTTATAAATTCCTTCGTCTTGCCAAAATTTTTGCCATTTTGGTTCGCTTTCTAAAAAATTATATCTATTGTCTAACATTTTGCCCTCGTAAAAAATTTGCACCTCAAAACAAGTGCAAATTCATTATACTTTTCATGCAAGATTTAGTCAAATGTTTTTTCCAAATTAAAGTTTGTTTTTATTATAACTATATGATACAATACAAATATCTCAAAGTTCATGGAGGAACATTTATGGAAAGAAAAAGACTTAAAATCTTAAATTTAATCGACACCTATTTCCCAGTTGTTGGCGGAATTAGCACGGTTGTTGACAGAAGTAGCATTGCGCTTAGCAAATATGCCGATGTTACAGTTGGAACAGTTAAGGCAAAAAACTACACCGACCCAGAGCGTCCATACAAAATTTTAAGATGTAAAGGATATAACAATGCAATAACATCTGATGGCTTGGCATATCCTGGCTTAGACAAAAAGTTTAGAAAAGAAGTTGAAGAAGGCGGCTATGACATTATCCACTGCCATTCCCCAGCAAACCTTATGAACTATGCATTTAAAGTTGGAAAAAAACTTAACATTCCAGTTGTTGCAACAGTCCACAGTATTTTTAAACCAGATGTTAAACACTATGTTCGAAGCGAACACATTGCAAATTTAATCACATCACACTTTATGAAAAAAACAAACAAAGCTGACTATGTTTGGGCGGTTACTGGATATTGCCGCGATTACGTTCGTCCATTTGGAGTTACAAAAGATGTTACAGTTATGAACAATGCAATTGAATTTGTTGCCCCATCAAACACAGAGGAACTTGAAGAAAGAATTAACAAGTTACACAACATTTCAAAAGACACCTTTGTTATGACATTTGTTTCAAGAATGGTTAAAGTTAAAAATGTTGACCTCATTATTGACGCAATGAACCTTTTGAAAGACAAAAACTTGGATCTTAAAATTTTCCTTGTTGGCGACGGCGACTACTTTAAAAAGACGCAAGCAAGAGTTAAAAAACTTGGGCTTGAAAACTATATAATTATGACCGGAATGGTTAAAGACCGCGACCTTCTTGCCGCTTACTATGCGCGCGCAAATCTTGTTCTTTTCCCTTCCTACATGGATTCCGCAGGGCTCATTCAAGTTGAAGCAGCGGCATATTCAAAACCAACTCTAGTTATTAAAAATATGGCGCCAGCAGAAAAAATGACCGATATGGTTAACGGGCTTATTGCAGATAATGAGCCTCAAAGCTATGCCAACAAAATGCTTTGGGCTTATGAAAACAAGGAAAAACTTGTTGAAATTGGAAAGCAAGCTTATAAAACACTCTATCGTGTTTACAGCGATAAAGCGGTTACAGACGAAATTCTTGAAACATACTATCGAATTATCGACGACTATAAACAAAAACACAAAACGGAGAAAGGCGCATGAAAAAAAGAGTTTTAATAACTTTTGTTGAGGCTGGGCAAGGACACATTGTAACAGCTGAAGCAATTGCAAACGGGCTTGAAAAACTTTATGGTGATTCCGTTGAAGTAATTCGCGACTATATCTTCCGCGACAGTGGCGATAAGGATTTGATTAAATATGAAAAATTCTTAGTTAAAGAAGTTAAAAGATCTAATAAAAACCCTCTCCACCTTGGCTTTCAATGTGTTGCAATGAAACTGTTTACGGAAGTTGGAACTCTTAATTTCACCTACAACACCGTCTTTAGAAAAGTTAAAAACAAAATCATTAAACATTTCGAAGAAATTAACCCAGATGTTATTGTTTCAACTCATTTTTGCCCAAGCCATTTTGCAGCATGCGCAAAGAAAAAAGGCAAACTTCAAAACACAAAAATTGTAACCTACGACCCAGATCCAAATGTTCACGGCTGGTGGACGCGCGAGGGAGATTTGTTTATAACAAACAACGATAAAGCAACAGAGGAAGCAATTTCAAAAAAGCATTTCAAAAAAGAAACAGTTAAACAAGTTAATTTCATAACAAGAGAATCGGTTGTTAACACAACAGAAAGCAAAGATTTCTACCGAGAAAAATATGGTTTTCCAAAAGACAATTTCACGGTTGTTCTTGCCGATGGTGCTTATGCAAGCGCAAACCTTGAGAGGTTCACCGACGAGCTTTTGAAATCCAACATAAATTTAACAATCATTCCAATTGCCGGGAAAAATGAAAAGGTTTTAAACAAATATAACGCTTTAAGCAGCAAAACAAAACCTAACATTGTTCTTCGTCCTTTTCCATTTGTCAGCGATGTTCAAGAGATTTACAGGGCGGCAGATTTGTTTATAACAAAAGCAGGCCCAAACGCAATTTTAGATAGTATTTTTATGGGAACTCCTGTTTTAACAAACTTTTATAGCGGACCAATTGAAAAAGCAACAAACGATTTGTTTGTTAACCACTATAAAGTTGGATTATTCTGTAAAGATGCAAAAAAAGCAAAACTTCTTGTTGAAGATTTTGCAAACAACAAAGAAAAATTAAAGCCATATATTGAAAACACAAAACAATTTAACCCTCAACAAAACGGCGCAGACGAAATTGCAAAAATCATTGCAGAGTTATAAAAAACAAGGCAAATTGCCTTGTTTTTTTATCCTCTATTTTCTGGAATTTTTTCGTTTATTTGAAGCTCAAAAGTAATGTTTCCTTTTGTAACAACAGCAACGGAATATTTTATTGTTCGATTTTTCGGCGTTGTTATTGCCCCTTTTTGATAGTAGTTATAAAACTCAAAAGTAAACCCCGTTTCTTCCGATGAAGACGTTACGTCAACACCATATGAAATTGAATTGTTATCTTCAAAATATTTTCGCGTGTAAATGGTAAGACCTTTTTCAAGAGGTTTGTTCGATTTTGTTAAAACGAAACCAACGCTTGTTTGTCCGCTTTGGCGGGCGTGTTTAACAATAATTTCTCCCGCAGAATCGGCTTGTTTTGTTGCAGTTGCCCCCTCTTTTTCATGAAAAACACCAACCTCACCAATACTAATGCTTCCCGCTTCTTTGAAAACACGAATTGAATAATTCCTTTTGCCCGCCTCAATCTTAGTTATTCCACCCTTTGCTTCGGCATAGAGAACTGGAAGTGCAACATACATTTTAGCGTCTTCAAGTTTCCAAATTGGAACTTCCAAGAAGTTGTTATTGCCAACGCTGAAACGGAAAATCTTTTCTTTTTTGTAAATAACATTGTTAATTGTTATTGCTGTTAAATCTTGCTCTTCATCGTCGCTAATTTCCAAATAGAAATTTTCGTTTGTTGGCTGGATTAACTCTGCCCCTTCCTCTTTGTTGTAAAACGCGGAAACAAGTTTCGTTGAAAGTGCGGCGCAAGTTTCAACTTCATTTCGAATAACTGTAAGTTTCGTGCAACCAACAATTAAACAAGCAAAAATCATAACAAAAGACATTAAAAAAACTGGGATTTTTTTCATATAGAAATTGTTTCCAGTTTTATTTAATCTTAAACATTAAATCTTTGTTAAAAGGAAAAGCAACAAGCAAGGATTTTGGCATCTTTTAATCGTTTTCTTTTCGCACGTTTTTGAAGGATAAAACGGCTTTGGAACAACAACTGTTTTTGGCAAAACAGAAAGTTCAAAAACGTTGCTGTAATATGTTTTTGAAACCCCGTTTTCTTTGCTTGTTAAAACCGATTGAAATTTTAAAACTTTTGTCATTATAAAACCCTAACATCAAAACTTACTTTAATTGATTTGTTAACGTCAAGTTCTTCCAAATTAAATCCCGTGTTTGGATTGTAATTTGGCATTGAAACATCGTTAACCTTAACCGAATTTTCAACAAATTCTGTTCCCTCTGGGAGTTCGTCTTTGAAGAAGAGGTTGGTGTTTTTAACCGTTCCATTGTTTGTTATAACATTATCAAAACTTACAATTTGCCCAGAAATAACCGCATTTTTTGATGCTGTTTTAACAATTTCAACTGCTCCCTTAATAATTTGAATTTCAACAGTGTTTGAGTTTTCAACAAGATTGGAAACTTCGTTAACCGAATAGGTTATTTCTGAAGTCACATTCACATTATCTTCGCGAGGGGCAGCATCGATAAAGAGAATATAGGCAATTTCTGCTGTTCCTCCCAACTTTGAAATTGGGCTTGAAAGGGTTATTCCAATTCTTGGATTTTCGTCTTCAAATGGAACACCGTTAATTGTTAATGAAAGAGGCTTAAACGAACCACATCGAGAAATTACATCTTTAATTTTAACATTTTCAACATCATATTCGCTGTTATTCGTTAGTTTAAGTATAATTTTAATTTCATCTCTTGGAATGCCAAAATTCTTTTCCGCACTTTTTTCTTTAAGAAAAGATGTTGTCATATTTTCGGTTGTTGAAACGTTACTTTTAACATCAATTTCTTTTTGCGAACCGTCTGGAAGGCTATATTTGGAAATTAAAGACGAAATATTTTCAATTTTTGCCATAAATTCTCCTTTGCATCATTCTAATTTCAATATATGAAAAAAATTAAGAATTGTTAAATGTAAAACTTTGAAATAGATTTGAGAAAAAAATTAAATGTGATATATTTGTTAATGTAATTTACGATAAAAGGAAACACATAATGGAAAAACAAAAAGTTATTATCGACACAGACCCTGGCGTTGACGACAGCGCCGCAATCATTCTTTCTTTATATGATGAAGTTTTGGACATTGTTTTAATAACAACCGTAAGCGGAAATGTTGGGATTGACTTAACAACAAGAAACGCTCTTCACCTTCTTGAAAAATATGACAGAACCGACATTCCTCTTGCGCGCGGAGCCGAAAAACCAATGAAACGCGAACCAAAAGACGCAACATATATCCACCAAAAATCTGGAATGGGCGGATATGTTCCCCCAGAAACTGTTTCAACAAAACCAATTGAACAAGACGCTGTTGAAGCAATGTATGAAACAATTAAAAAGTATCCTGGCAAAATTAAAATTATTGCTCTTGGCCCTCACACAAATCTTGGAAACCTTCTTGTTAAACATCCAGATGTTAAAGACATGATTGCCCACATCTATTGCGAAGGCTGCTCTTTAAATGGATATGAGAACGACGACAAGCGCTGGGCAAACCATCTTTCGTTTAACGTTTCAAGCGACCCAGAGGCATTCTATATAACAACCCACAGCGGAATTCCTCTTTCAATTGTTCCTTCAAAAATGGGGCGCGAACTTGCAAATTTCACGGAAGAACAAATTGAAGAAATGGGAAAAATTAACGACACAGGCAAATTCCTTGCAACAATGTATAAAGGTTATTGGGAAAGATTCTACACAGATAAACGAATTGCAACCAACGACACTTGCGCTGTTTTAATGTGCCGAAACCCATCGCTTTTTAAAACCGAAAAAATTTCAATTGACGTTGACCTTAACGAAGTTCCAGGCAAAACAACAATTCATAAAGACGAAAACAGCAAAGTTGAACTTGTTGTTGGCGTTGATAAAGAAAAAATGCACAAATTTTATTTCGACGCAATTAGAAAACTAGACCGCTTTAAATTTTAATTGCAACAAACAATCAATCAAAAAAAACACTGCTCTAATAAAAAGCGGTGTTTTTTTGTTAATTAAACTATGTGATAATCAAAATTATGAGATTATTTAAAACAAGTCGCATCTGTCAAGCCCAAAAACAACAGGGAAAATTTCAGACTTAATTTGAAAATTCTTTGTTAAACCGAGCGCAAATCGAACAAACTCTTGTTTTGAAAATGTTGCACTAATTTTTGTGCTTTTTATCAAATTCTTAATTTCAAATTTGCCATTCAAAACCGAAATTTGAATTATGTCATTTCCAATTTGATAAACTTCTTTTGCATTTTTAAATTCTCGAAATTTACAATTTATCGCAAAAAGCATTTCAAGAAATTTCTTTGTGTCATAAACTTTAAAATGCAATTCATCTGTTAAGGAAACTTGTTGTGCAATTTTATCAAACGCAGCGCACAAATTAGTGTGGAGAGGGTTTATAACAATTTTTAAATCTTCAAAATTTAATTGCGAAATAATTTGATAGATAATATTTTCAAGTGCATCCAATTTAGATGTGAAAAATTCAATAATTTCGCCTTTTTTAAGCGCAAAATAGCCAATAAATTGTTTTTTGTCAAAAATTGTGTAAACTTGGCAGCGATAGTCCGACAAGCATTCAATAAAGGTTTCCTTTTTCCTCAAGTTGAAAATTTGCGAATTTTTATAGAGTTCAAACATATTTCCAATGTCGGCTTTTTTAAATTTTTTAATTGAAATTGTTCCTGGCAAGTGGTGCTTTAAAAAGTATCTGTTAAAAGAATAAGCATATTCAAACCCCGCTTTTTCAAACCCAAAAAAGTTATACCTTTGGCGCTCACCTGTTAATAAGCTGAAAACAACTCCTTCTTCTTTACATTCGTTGTCGACTGAGTGCATAAGAACCTTCATAAAACCACTGCCTTGGCAGCTTGGGATTGTTGAAACTGTTCCAACAATTGAAAATTTATATACAGAACCATCAATTTCAATATCCCTTATTAAGTTCCCGCAAATTGAAAGGAAGTTGTTGTCTTTTTCAACAACATGATGAATGCTGCTGTAATCAATTTTTGTCTTATAAATTTTTGGGATTGTTCGCCTAAAATCGTAATCTGGATTACGAACAGGGATAAAGGCAGCATTTGCAGCTCTTATAATTTTTTTAAGTTCGCCATTCTTGGCTTTTCTAACAACACAATTTTCCACACGATTATAATATAAAAACCGACAAATTTTGTCAAAGATATTGAAACAATTTCTCAAATTAAAACACGTTTTTGCATGTAAAAAGGCAACAATAATGCAGAATTTCTGGAGCAAAAGTTTGCAACAAAAGAATTTTATATAGTTTGCAATTTTCCTTTTTTATAGAGTTATTTAAACTAAATATATAAATTCCGAAAATTAGCATTATAGCAACCACTGTTGTTCTTGATGTTTTATCTTAATTTTTTCACTTTTGTATGTTTTCTTGCAAAGCGGTGTTTTCTGCAAAAAGTTTTTTAGCAACTGGCAAATCTGCTTTTGCCCAATCGAGTTTGAGCAAATCTTTCTTTGGAACCCATTTGATTGCTTTATGAACATTCATTGCCATATGGTTGCCATTAAACTTGCATTTATATAGCGACATAGACAAATGAAAGTCTGGATAGTCGTGTTCAACTTGGTAATAAAAATTGCCAATGTTAACATTTATATCAAGTTCTTCGCTAAGTTCTCTTGCAAGAGTTTGGCGCTTTGTTTCGCCTTCTTCAATTTTTCCGCCAGGAAACTCCCAAACAAAGGAAACATAATCGTATTTTCCTTGATCGCGCAAGGTGCACAAAATTTCCCCTTTTTGATTTTCAATAATGCCGGCAACTGTTGTAACTAATTTCTTTTCCATAAGTTTTCTCCTTTTCTGCTATAAGCATATCATAGTTTTTTCTAGTTGTCAATAGTTTTTATAAGTTTTTTTAAGTTTTTCGCAAATACTGTTAGTTTTTTATAGTTATGCCTAAAAACTTGATTATTTTTTGGTGGTATGATAAAATAATAAATATGGATATGGTTAGTGAATTTGAAAAATTAAAAAAACGCGTTGAATTTTTGGAGAGCATCGTTTTGCAAAACAATAAAAAAACAGAAGAACCCAACCCAAAGCGCGACAAAACCAGGTTTATGATGGATAACAAAATTTATCCTAAGAACCGTTTTGTTTTGGCTGTGGTTGAAAAATATATCAAGCAAAACAATCCAACCTACAGCGAACTTGCTGGCATATTTGACAAATCAATTCAAGGCTCTCTTAATGTTGTTCTCTTAAAAAATCAAGCCGAAAACATAAAAGACAGCAAGAAGAGATATTTTATGGATTCGCCGTTTAAATTAAAGGACGGCAGCACGATTGTTGTTTGCACACAATGGGGAATATTCAACATTATGAAATTTGAAAAAGTTGCAACCAATCTTGGGTTTAAGTTTGATAAGATTATGTTATAATACAAACATAGTTGCAAAGATACTCTTAATTTTTTATTCCACTTTTGCAACTAAAAAACAAAAAAAGGAAAATAAATGTATAAAACCGAACTAATAGGCTACACACCAGTAGCAAAGAAAATGGCAAAGAAGATTGAAGACAAGTGTAACGAAATGGAAAAAGAAGGATATGTTTTAATTTCCACAACAATCACACTTGGGGCAAAGGCTATTTTGATTTTTAAGAAACAATAAAAAATGTAAATACAAAACAATGTAATTGTGATTATAAAGGAACAAATATGAAAACAAAAAACAAAATTTTTGGTTTAATAATATCAGTAATGCTAATTATTCCAGCAATGTTTTTCTTAACTGCTTGTGGGGATAATGGAAATAGTGGTTCGGGTGGAAATCCCAACTCACACGATAGTTCTAAATGGTTTACCGAAACAGAGTTGTCTGCAGTTGGACTATCCAATTTAACAGCGCCAACAGGTCTTAACGGAGCAATCTCTTCTAGCAATTATTGGTTTAATGATGGTTATTCATTTTCGCAACCTTGTGACAATGTCGACCTATTAGAACAGAATGCTGAAATTTATCTTGACTATTTTAAAACAAATTATGATGGCTATTTTGGGCATATCTCTGGCAATTATGGTGTAAAGTATGGCGAAAATGAAACATGGTATATCTTGGAACAAAGCAACACATTAGGGGATTATTTTGATAATAATCCAAGTAGACTTTATAAATTTTATTATGTGACAAACCACGATACAGACAAAGAAGGATATTTTGTTAAAAATTCGGTGTATACTTTTGAAATTAGATATGAATTTAGTACTTCGACAAATCAATATATGTTCAAACTTTTCATAGAAAAAGCGGATACATCATCTAATGGTGTATATTCATATTATTATAAAATGAAATAAACTTATTAAACCAATTTAAATATTTATTAGGAGGCTGTAAAGAGGTATTTCTTTACAGCATTTTTTTGCAAAAATAGAAAGTGCGATACAATACGGAAACATACGGTAAAATAAGGGTTTTCGCACCTTATTTCGTATTGAATTCGCATTTTATTCGCATTTTATTCGCATTTTGGTGCGTTTATAGGGTAAAAAAGCGTTTTTTTGTATGTTTTTTGTGCTATTTTACTCGAACCCCTAGACATAAAAAAATCGGCAAATCCTGCCGATTTTTGGTGCGCCTGGAGGAGTTCGAATCCCCAACCTTTGGTTCCGTAGACCAACGCTCTATCCAATTGAGCTACAAGCGCAAAAGTGATAGTTATTTAACTAACAGCCCCTATTATAGTCAAAAAAGCAGCTGATGTCAACTGCTTTTTGAATTTTTCCTACATTCCCATATCAAGTCCGCTTGATGGATTTTTAGGTTTTGAATCTGGCGCTAAACTTGATGCTTCGCTGTTTAATGGCTTTGCATAGTTGGCGGTTCTGTTTTCGGCAATTTTCTTTCTAAGAGCATTCTTTTCTGCTTCTTTTTTAAGTTCTTTTGCCGTTTTTTTCTCTTTTGCTTCTGCATTAACTTTCTTTTTTTGAAGCGCAACTCGCTTTGCTTTTTCTGCTTGCGCGCCGCCGCTTAAAGTTGCTTGAGCTTTCACTTCGTTAACTTTTTCCTTTCTTTTGGCTCTTTTTTGAGAACTTTTTGCAACAAGTTCGGCAGTGTTTAATTTTTTCTTCTTTTTCTTTTTGTCGCCATCAACTTCAAAAACTTCTTCCTTATCTTCTTCCTTTTCCTCGGCTTGGTCTTTGTCGTCTGTTTTTTCTTCTGTTTTAGCTTTTTGTATTGCCTTTTCTTTATCAATTTCCTTTTTAAGACGCGCTTGTTCTTTATCTAACGCAGCTTTCTTTTCATCTGCTCTTTCTTTCATATCGCCAACAATTTCGGAAGACATTATTGTTGCTGTTCCAATTGCAAGAGAAAGGAACATAAACGCTGGGGCAAGAAGCCCGCCAAGGAAGGTTACAACTGTTAAAGCAATGCATGTTGCAATTGCGGCGCCAAACAAGCAATGTTTAAGAACTTTAAGAGGTTTAAGAGGAACGTGGACGCCATCTCCTGGATATTGTGGTTTATATTCTTTTGCTGGTACTGCACTTTCTTTTTTGTCTTGATCTTTTTTATCGCCATTTGAAGGTTTATCTTCTTTTGCGGCTTGTTTGTTATCTTTACTTTCTTCTTCGCTTGAAGGTTGTTCGCTAACAACTTCAACGGTTTCTTCCTCTTCTTCGTCGCTTGAACCGTCGGCTGGTGGGTTGCTTTGCGAAGCAGGTTGATCGGCTGCTGGAGTTAACCCAACAACAGGGTCACTTCCGCCGTTGTTTGAATTCGAGCCGTTCGAATCAACATTTTTAATTTCGGTTTCTTTTGTTTCCTTTTCCATTTCCCCTCCTTCTTTCGTTTCTTCAACTTCCGATTGAGCTAAGTTAACCTTTAAAATTGCAGGTGCTGCGCTTTGGGCAACAAAAGCGTTTGTTTCTTCTTGTTCATTTCCAATTTCTTTTGTTACTTGGCTTTTTGTTGAAACATTAAACTTTGAAACATTTTGAATTTTTGTTTTATATGTTTCTGGCGAAACTCTTTCAATTGAGGTTTTGGCGTTTTGATTCTCAATATATGCTAAAATCTCGTTTGCCTTATCGGAAGAAACGTTTTCCAAAATTGAAGCAAGCGATCCAACTTTTCCTTGACCAAAATCCCCTCCTCTAAATTGGAAGCCAAAATCATGGGCAAAACTTCCGGTTTGTTCGTGTTCTTTTGAGCCGTCAATAACATTTGCAAGTTCGCGAATTTCTGTTCCGCTTGCCAAGAAAAGTTTGTTTGGTTTTCCGTTTATTGTTAAGAATTTAAGTTCTTCGCCGTTAACACGGAAAACTTTTTGGGCTAAGTTTTTAAGCCCTTCAGCTGCTTCAAAAGCTTGAGCAGGCAAAACGCCGCATTTAACTTTGTTTAAGGAAATGTCTTCAAAAAAGTTTTCAGAAAGTTCAAGGTCAATTGGTTTATCCGACAAAAGCCCAATGCTTCCTTTTTGACCTTTGTTAATAACAAGATCCCCCGCGCGAACATCAACGGTTGAAATTTTTTCGTTTAAGCCCTTAACAGCAATTGAAATTTGTGCGTTTGGAAGGCACTTAATTTCTGCCGCGTCGAAAACAATATAGTTTCCATCTTGTTTAACATTTTTTCCGTCAACAAAGCTGCTAAGTTTTCCTTTTGAGTTAAGAACTTTAACAATTTTTTTGCCGTTTTCCAAGATTTGAGCTTCAAGCAAATATTCGCCGCTTCCGTTAAAATCTTTTCCGGCACGATAGAAACTTCCCGCTCCGCTTGTTTCTTTTTCAAAGGAAACAACAATTTCTTTCCCTTGCTTTGCGCGAGAGCCGTCTTTCATTTCTTCAATTAAACTAACATTGAACTTTGAACTCATTTCTTTTCTCCTATGTTTTTAGTATACCACAAATCAATATAAAGTCAATATTTTTGAATTTTTCGTTGAAATTATTGCATATATTGTTTAAATTTTTAAAACGCGTCAATAATTCTTGTATGAAAAAAATTGTTATAACCCTTTGTTTAATTTTGGCACTTGGCGCAATTGTTGTTTTTGGTCTTTTAAATAAACCGCAAGAAAACAGCGAATATTTAAGAATACATATTAGAGCAAACTCAAACGACGAGATTGACCAAAGCATTAAGTATAAAGTTAAAGACGCAGTTGTTGAGGCAATGATTCCCCTAATTTCTTCTTGCCAAACAAAGACCGAAGCGGAAAAAGTTTTGGAAAAGAATTTTCCGCTTATTGAAAGCGTTGCAAACAAAACTCTTAAAGAAAATGGCTTTTCCTACACATCAAAGGCAAGGCTTGCGCGCGAGGAATTTCCAACACGAACCTATGAAAATTTAACGCTTGAACAAGGTTTCTATGACGCGCTTATTCTAAACCTTGGAAGCGGCGAAGGAAATAACTGGTGGTGCGTTGTCTATCCTCCTCTTTGTTTTTTGAAAGCAAATCCAACAGGCGAAGACACGGTTTACAGGTCTAAAATTATTGAGATCATTAAATCTTTCTTTAATTAGGAAGATTTTTTTGAATAAAACTGTTTTTTTGCGCAAACTACTTAAAATCGCAATTTTTAGGGAGATTTTTATGGTAGTTTCAAAAAAAATTTGGATTATTGCAATTATGATGGTTGTTTGCTTAATTGGAAGTTTAAGTTTAAGCGTAATCCCAACCCGCAAGGTTGAAAACGTTTATGCCGAAACAACTTACAGCCAAAACAAGGCAATCCAACAAAAACTTAAAGATTTGGGTTACTATAACGGCGCAATTGACGGAACAATGAACTGGGAAACAACCCAAGCAATTAAAGCGTTTCAATTTGACTATGGCGTTGAGCAAACAGGAACAGTTGGGCCAAAAACCGCAAGTTTGCTTGGAATTAACCTAAACGACCAATCAAACAACGATTTATATTTGCTTGCAAAGTGCGTTTATGCCGAAGCGCGCGGCGAGCCATATGTTGGACAAGTTGCCGTTGCTGCGGTAATTTTAAATCGTGTTAAGCACCCAGATTTCCCAAACACAATTTATGGCGTTGTCTATCAGCCATGGGCTTTCACCGCGGTTTATGACGGACAAATTGGCTATGAGCCAAACGAAACAGCCTATCAAGCCGCCCAAGACGCTCTTAACGGCTGGGATCCAACTTATGGGTGCATTTTCTACTATAACCCAGCAACTGCAACAAGCCAATGGATTTTCAACCGTGAAATTGTTGTTACAATTGGACGCCACGTTTTTTGTATGTGATAAGAGGAGGCAGCAATGAAAATTAAAGATTTAAGCAAAGAAAAAGCAAACATAAGCAAAGCAAGTTTAGTAACTCTCATTGTTTTTGTTGGAGTTCTTGGGATTATGATGACGGTTTTTTGCGTGCTCTATGCCGTAAATAAAAAAGCATACCACGAGAGTTCCGTTAACCTTGAAAATGTTTATCAGCGCTCGTTTTTCGACCTTGTTGACGACATTAACAACGCAGAAGTTAAACTTGGAAAGCTTGTTAACTCAACAAACGAGGCATATGTTCAAAAACTTCTTTCCGAAATTCATGAAAGCGCAGCAAGCGCACAAAACAACATTTCGCGCCTTCCAATTTCAATGAATGGAATTCCCGAAACAAACAGATTTATAAATCAACTTAACGGATTTGCGAATGTTCTTTCAAGAAAAAAATCAAACGCAATTTCCGCTTCCGAGCGCGAAACACTTAACGCCCTACACCGCGCCGTTTCCGACATTAAATACAGCCTTGCAAATATGTCGGGAAAAATTGCAAATGGATATAGCATTTCGGTTAACTCGGTTAAAAATGAAAAACAAGATTTCACAGATTTCACCCAACTTTTTCAATCAATTAAATCAAGCGGAGAAGACTATCCAACAATGATTTACGACGGCCCATTTTCCGACTCGGTTGTAAGCAAGGAAATTAAAGGGCTTTCTGGAAACGAAATAAGCAAAGATGAAGCACAAGAAATTGCAGCAAAGATTTTTGAAAAACAGGAAAAATCTGTTAATGCAAACGGCGGCGAAAGCAGCCAAGCAATAAAAATTTCTTATGTTGGCGAAACAAACGGAAAATTTAAAACCTTCGATTTCTCAATCTCGCTTGAAAACGGATTTGAATATTATGCTCAAATAACAAAAGTTGGAGGAAAACTTTTAACTTTAAGTTCATTCTCCAAGAAAAGTGAACAAAAAATTTCAACCGAAGAAGCCGAAAAAATTGCAGTTGACTTTGCAAAGAAACAAGGCCTTGAAAACATGGAATGCGTTTGGAGCGGAAGCCTTGGAAGCGACACCTATCTTAACCTTGCGCCCGTTGAAAACAATGTTGTTCTCTATCCCGACTTAATTAAAGTTAAAGTTGACCTTTCAAGCGGAAACATTCTTGGCTGGGAAGCATCTCCTTTCTACACCAACCACCGAAGCCGCGCTCTTGAAACTCCTTCCGTTTCAAAAGCCGCTTCCGAAAACAGAATTCCAGACGGTTTTAATATTCTTGAAACCCGTCTTGCGTTAAGTCCTCTTGACTATAATCGCGAAGTTTTAACAAACGAAGTTAAAGCGTTTAAAGAAGGGGCAACCTACTATTTCTATTTCAATGCCCAAACAGGAAACCTTGAAAACATTTTGAAAGTTGTTAAAACCGAAAACGGAAATTTAATGATGTAATTGCAATAATTTAACTAAAAAGAGAGCAAAAACGCTCTTTTTTTGTTAAATTTTTATTGTTTTTTAATACTTTTAAAGAAATTAAAGGAATTTTATAACATTTCTTTCTTTAATTTTTTAACTTAAACAAAAATTTTTATTGTTTCAATTTATTTGCCTTTTTGTTTAAAAAATGATAATTTATTTATAATTATATAAAGATATAATTTTCGGAGGAAAACATGCGCGAAAGAAAAGAAAAAAACCCAACCGCTCAAAAAGCATATAGAAGTCTTAAATTTAAAGTTCTAATGATTGTTCCAATGTTCTTCGTTGTTCTTGCGTTAACTCTTGTTGGCGTTTGGGCTGCAAAAACTGTTTCTGTTGGCGTAAGCGGAACAATAAGCTATCAAGCAACAGATGTTTACGCAACAATAACAGGTTCGGTTTCTGGCGCAAAAAATAATGTAACTTTTTCCGCCCTTAACTATTCTGCAGACTCCACCCCTTCGGCAGAAGCCCTTGCAACTTGGAAAAACAAAAACATTCAATTCCAAAACGCGGCAGGCGCAAACTATGGCGCAGACATTGTTTTAACAATAAAAATTCAAAACCATGCCGACCGCGCTTTGAAAGTTAAAATAACCGACAACTCCTCGTCTTCCGCAAACCTAACAAGAACAATTGGCGGCGCAGGAACAACCTTTGAAGTTGGAGCAAACGCAACAACCTCAACAACAATAACCTTCCGCATAACCGACAAAAACAAATCGGTTTCCTCCTCATCTTTTAACTACACAATTTCCCTTAACGACCCAAGTTATGTTGAACAAAATGCCTACCTTCTTCAAGGTTCAAAATGGCAAGCAGCCTTGCAAGCAGCAAACGCAAACTATACAAATGCAAATATCAAAACAATTGAATTCACAAACACAGCTCCTACTGGTTCAGACTACACCCTTGTATCCGTTGGTGCAACAGATTCAACGGGAACAACAGCTTATGTTGCTGGAACAACTGGAGTTGTTGATGTAACAGCATACGTTAAAGCAAATTCAAGCGAAAGTTCAAAATATGATGTTATTTTCTATAGCACAGGGACAATTTATGCGCCAGTTGATTCATCTAGGCTATTTGTATCGCTATCAAACATAGCCTCAATCACTTTTAGTAATTTTAACACAAGCAATGTTACTATTATGTACTACATGTTCTATGACTGCAATAGTATGCAATTAAAGTCGCTTGATCTTTCAAGTTTTAACACAAGCAATGTTACTAATATGTATGGAATGTTTTACGACTGCCGTTGGATCTCTTCTATTACTCTTTCAAGTTTTAACACAAGTAATGTAACAAGTCTGTCCTCTATGTTCTCCGGATGTTCGAGTATATACTCACTTGACCTATCAAATTTTAATACAAGCAATGTTACAAATATGGCGGGAATGTTCCATTTCTGCAGTTCGTTGAGAACACTTAATATCTCAAGTTTTGATACAAGCAAGGTTACAAATATGGACAGCATGTTCGCCAGCTGCTCTTCTTTAACCTCGATTAATGTTTCCAGTTTTAATACAAGCATTGTTACAAATATGTCTGGAATGTTCTATGGGTGCTCATCTCTAATTACGCTTAACCTTTCATCGTTTGATATGTCAAAGGTTAAAAATACAAGAACTATGCTTTCCAACTGCTCTGCTTTAACTGAAATTCAAGCACCAAAAGCAATCAATTCAAGTTATCCAGTTACATTGCCAACAAAAACTAATTATTCCTGGGTTGACCAAGCAAGCACTTCAACAACTTACACAACAATAACATCAACAAATGTTGGAAAGACATTGATTTTAAAAGCAAATTAAAAATTTAAAATAATTAAAACAAACCCTTCGCGATTTTGCGGAGGGTTTTTATTTTTTTTAAACAACCAAGGCGGAAATATTGATTTCGAGTTCGATGTTTTGATAGTAGGCGTTGGGGTTTTCTAGGGAAGAAAGGAATTTTTGGAACTCGGCGTGGGAAGAGGCGTTAAATTTTTCGTAGGCTGAAAGAACATCGAGGTTTTTGTTTTGAAGTTTTGTTAGGACGGAACTGAAATTCGTTTTAACTTTTTCGTTAACTGCCGAAACAAGGCTTTCGCTTGCGATGTTTGGGTCGCCAAGGAAGATTTTTTCGTCGTGAGTTTTTTGATTAACTTCGGCAAGGCGAAGTTTTGGCATTATTTTAATTTCCAAAACTGGTTTTCCATTCTTGAAAGTTGGCGTATATTTAACGATATTTTTTTCGATTATGAAAGCAAGATGCGCATCTTTAAAATTTTCGTTTGAGAAGTTGTTTAATTCCAAATAGCCAATTTGGGAAAGTTTTTTCCCAAAGCGGAGGGCGGAAGTTTCGTCTTTATCGAGGACAAGGGCTTTCTTTCCGTTCTTTAAAACAAGGCTTTTCCCTTCGTTAAAAATTTTTTTGCTTTTGCTTTCATTTCCGCCGCCAGACTGCGCTCCCCCGCTTTCTTCGGGCGAACCCGACGATTCAAGCCCCATTTCGTCGCTAAGTTCCATAATGTTAATCATTGCGCACCCGCTTTTTGAATATGCACTTGCGAAAAGGGTTTCAATGTTTGATTGAAGAAAAACAACTTTATCTTCGTCGAATTTTGCAACGTCGCCAATTTTAACGCCGCTGTTTTGAATTACGATTTTTGATGCTTCAACAATTTCTTTTGCGCTTTTTTCAACATAAACAAGGTTTGAACTGTTGTTAAGGCTGTAGTCGCGAATTAAGTAGTCGAGGCTTTCAACAAGTCCTTCCTGGCAAATCTTGTCGTTAACATAGATAACGCTTGTGTGGGAAAGAGCAACCTCGCGCCCGGTTTCAATTCCAATGTTTGAAAATGCTTCATAGAAGGAATTTCCTTTTCCGGAAACAACTTGATAGTTTTCGCTGAAAGTTTGGGTTGCTTTTGGAATGAAAACAATTGCCGAAACCTCATAGCCGCTGTCTTTTTTATCCACGCCAATTGCGCGAACAACAAGCTTTGTTCGCGATTGCGGCTGGGCAACAACTGCGTTTGGAAGGAACACAACGCAAATTACGCAAAAAAGGATGAAAATTGCGTGAATTTTAACAAAATTAAAAATCTTTTTCATAATTTGCCTCCTTTAAAACGTATTTCCCAAGTTTAAGTTTTTTTGGAGTTTTTTCTTCTTTTTTTGCGAGTTCAATTATGAAAAACAAAAACGGCATTGCAATTATAACGGCGCTTAGAATTGGAACATACAAACTGTCGACAACAACAAGCTTAAGTTTTTGGAAACTCGTGAAAAAGCCATAAACAATTCCAACAACAAGCGCGTTAAAAAGGAAAACCGAAAGCTCAACAAGCCAATCTTTTTCTTGTTTTCGAAAGTTCATAATTTTTGTTAAAGAATAACATCCGCAAAACATATATATTCCGCCTTGAAGGCAGAAAAGCAAAAGCATTAGGGAAACCGCAAACCAACTGAAATCTCCCAAGATGCTTGGAAGCGGAACGAACTGGATAAGTTCGGAAATTGCGTTTGGATGGGCAACGGCGGTGAAACGGAAAATTGAATAATATAGGCAAAAGAAAATAATGACAACTGCAACTCCAAAAAGAAGATGGGGAACGAGAGTTTTAAGCGGTTTTTCGCCAAACTTAATTTTCCCCATAAAAAACAACATAAAAATATAGTTTCCGCCAACGACTAAAAACTTAAAAAATGTTGAGAAAAATGCTCCCGCTCCAGATGTTAAAAGGGGGCGAAGGTCTTGAAGCGACGCGGTTAAAATTGCGACAAAGAAAAAGAGAATAAAGAAAAAAGCAATTATGGGATAGAAAAACTCCGCTGTTCGCCCAATTGCTTTACTTTTAAAAAGAACCAAACTGCTGCTTATTGCAAGAATTATGAACAAGAAAAGATATAACGGAGCGTTTTTAAAAATTGCAAAACGCGCGTAATCGAACCCAGCAATTGCTAAAATTAAGAATTTAAAAAAGAAATAGGCAAAAAAACAAAGCAAAATCACTTTCCCAAAAACTTTTCCAAATGTTTTTTCCAAGAAAGTTGCAAACGAAATGTTTTCATTCCGTCTTAAAAGATAATAAATAACGAAAAATTCAATAAAATCAAAGGCAAGCGAAAAACAAACAAGCAAAAGAGCATCCACCCCTATTTCTCCATATAAAAGAGAGGGAAGAATTGTAAGTTTTAATGCAAAAGTTGAAACAAAGCCAAGAAGAGAAAGTTGGCGCGCACTAATTGTTTTTGTCATACTTCAACCTCACAACATTTTTATTATGGAAACTTTCGGGGCGATTTTTCATTTTAACAATGTTTTGCTTAAAGACCCCGTCTTGAAGGTCATTTCGAATTCGAGGCGCATATGGCGAAAGATATGCCGCGCCATAGTTTTCAATGCTTGCCAAGTATGCAACAACAAAAACAACGCCCGCAATAACTCCAAAAATTCCAAGACAGCCGCCAAGAACAATAAACGTTGAGCGCAAAAGAACAATTTGGTCAACTTGGTCGGGAATGGTGTAGACTGCAATTATACTTATTGCAATAACCATAACACCCGGCGGCGAAATTAACCCCGCTTTAACGCCAGTGTCCCCCAAAATTAAAGCCCCAACAATGCTTGTTGCAAGCCCAAGATATCTTGGCAAGCGCAAGCTTACCTCGTAAAGGATTTCAAACAAAACAAGTATGAAAACAATTTCCAAAAACGGTGTTAATGGAATTGCTGTTGTTGCGTTTGCAATTGTGAAAAGAAAGTTAACAGGAACGATGTTATAGTGGTAGAGCCGAACGGAAACATAAGTTCCCGGAATTAAGACCGCAAAAAACAGCCCAAGAAGACGAATAACGCGAACGTATGTTGCATAGTTGCTTAGCGAATAGTAGTCGTTGCTGTTTTGCAAGTCTTCAAGAAAAATGAAAGGCAAAGTTAAAACAATTGGCGAGTTGTCAACAATTATTGCAACTCTTCCTTCCAAAATTTTTGATGCAACAATGTCTGGCTTTTCGCAACTTCCAACTTGCTTGAACATTGAGCGTTTTCTTTCTTGCAAGAAAGAAACAAGATAGGAAGAGTCGATTATTCCGTCGATGTCAACTTCCTTTAATCTTTTTTTAATTTTATTAACAATTTTTCGGCTTGCAACGCCTTTAACATAGGCAATTGCAACCTTTGTTTGGGAACATCTTCCAATTTCCATTTCATTTATTGCAAGTTTTTCGCCAGAAAATCTTTTTCGAAGAAGCGCAATATTGCTTTTAATATCTTCAACAAAACCTTCTCTTGGCCCTTTCAAAACCGAAGAAGTTGGAGGTTCGGAAGGAACTCGAACGGGATATTTCGTTATGCCGATTGAAAGAATCTTTTCTTCTTTATCAAGAAAAAGCAAAACTTTGTTTGCCGCAAGTTCTTTTGCCGCTTCTTTCTTTTCAACTTCTTCAATTTCGGTTATTTTAAGAACCTCGTCTTGAAGGGTTTTAAGGGTAAATTCTTTTCCGCTTGAAATTGAACTTTGGTCGCTTCCATAATCCATGATTGGGCCAAGAATTCCGCTTGTGAAAAGACTGTCGTCAATCATGCTTTTTAGGAAAATCAAATTGATTTGTCTTTGCCCGCATGAAACTTCGCGAACAACAATATCGCTGCTTTCGCTAAATTTCTTTTTAAGTTTTTCAACCTCGGGAAACATCATAAAATTAGTATAAGAAAAAGCCAATTTTCTATTCAATTGGCTTTATACTATTTATATTTTCCTATTCAACCGTAACACTTTTTGCAAGATTTCGCGGCATATCTGGGTTAAGACCTTTTGAAAGCGAGAAATAATAGGCAAGAAGTTGGAGCGGGATAACAGAAAGGATTGGCATTGCGTCTTCAATTGTTTTCGGAAGCAAAATTTTTTCACCTGCAATATCATCAAACTGTGTTACAAAAAGAATTTTCCCTCCCCTTGCCTGAACCTCATGCGCCGCGTTAAGAGTTTTCTCCTTAATTTTCGACTGAGTTATTATAACGATAATAAGCGAAGTTTCGTCAACAAGCGAAAGTGTTCCATGTTTAAGTTCACCAGCGGCATATCCTTCGCTGTGGGCATATGCAATTTCTTTAAGCTTAAGCGCTCCTTCAAGCGCGGTTGTTGAATCGCACAATCTTCCAATAAAGAAAAATTTTTGACAATTAAAATATTTTTCGAGAATTTTCTCGTCAAACCCATCAATGATTGTTTTAACTTTTGCGCTTAAATTTGTTGCTGGTTTTTCTCCCGAAATTGTGCAAGCGAGAAGATAAAGAGCATAAACCTGCGAAACATAACTTTTTGTTGCTGCAACTGCAATTTCCGGACCCGCATTAGTTAGAAAAACATAGTTGGAAAAATTGGTTATTGTTGAGCCTTGAACATTTGTTATAACAGCCGTTACTGCTCCGTTTTCCTTTGCAAGTTTAAGAGCGGCAATTGTGTCCGCAGTTTCGCCGCTTTGACTTATTGCAAGAACAAGATTATTTTTTTGTTTGAGTTGTGTTTTATATCGAAATTCGCTTGCAAGTTCAACATTAACAAATTTTTTTGTTAGTTTTTCAAAAATAAATTTTCCATAAAGCCCTGCATGATAAGCCGTTCCACACCCAACAATTGTCACACTTGAAAAATTTTTAAAAATATTGATAAAATTTGAATTTTTTAATTTATTTATTGATTTTTTTGTATTATTTAATGAAAATGGAATTTCATTAATTTCTTTTAGCATTTTATATTTAAAATTTGTTAAATTTTCGCAATTAAATTTCTCTTTTTTTGTTTTTTCAAGAGTAATTTTTTCCAAATTTTCGTTATAAATAATTAGTTTATCGCCGCTTAATTCGCAAATATTTCCGTCTTGCAAAGTGTAGTATTCCCACTTTGTTTTTTCGTCGAATTCAAACGCGTTAACATCGCTTGCCACGGCGCTTTCAAGCCTATTTGTTCCAACAACAATTGGCATTAAATTTTTAAAAATATATATTTTATTTGGCATTTTTTTGCAAATTAATTCAACTGCCCAAGAGCCTTTTAATTTTTGCGCTGCAATTTTTATTGCATATAATATATTTTCATTAATTTTATCACAATTTTTAAGATTTTTATTGAAATTTATTTCAATTAAATGAGCAATAATTTCGCTGTCGGTTTCTGTTTTTAATTTAAAATTAAATTCATTTTGAATTTCTTTGAAATTTTCAATTATTCCGTTATGAACAAGCGAAAAATTTTCGCTTGAAACAGGATGACAATTTAAAATTGATGGTTTCCCATGGGTTGCCCAACGCGTGTGGGCAATTGCAAGTTTTGATTCAATTTCTGGGTTAAGTTTGCTTTTAAGTCCAGAAACTTTTCCAACGTTTTTAACAACCTTAATTTTTTCATTTTCAGTTATGTAAGCAATTCCCGCCGAATCGTAGCCGCGATATTCAAGTCTTTCAAGCCCACAAATCGATTTTTGAACGGCGTTTTTTCCTATGTAGCCATAAATACCACACATAATTTTCTCCAGTCGTTTTTTATATACTATGAAAAAAACACGCAACTTGTTTATTGCGTGTTTTCGTTTTGGTTTAATTCTATAAAAGTGTTTGGAGTTTTTCTCTTTCCTCGCCAAGCGTTGTTGGACTTCCATGCCCCGAAAGCAAAAGTGTTTCATCGCCAAGCGGAAGAATTTTCTTTATGCTTGATTTAAGTTCGTCAAAGTTTCCTGTTGGCAAATCGCTTCGTCCAACGCCATCTTTGAAAATTAAATCCCCCGTGAAAACAATGTTGCTTTCTTTTGATTTTAAAAGATAGCAAACGCTGCAATTGGTGTGCCCCGGAGTTTTGATAACCTGGAAAAATAATTCATTTCCAAATTTAAGTTCGTCGTCGTTTTTTATAAATTTAACATCGAATGGAGTTAAATCAATTTTTGGGTTTCTGTCTGCCGCAAAGGCTTTTTCTTTTTTATTGATTTTTTCAAAAGCTTCCTTTGTCATGTAAATTGGGCAAGGAAATTCTTTTGCAAGGTTTTCAATTTCCCAATAGTGGTCCCAGTGTCCATGCGTTAAAAGAATTGCTGCAAGTTTTTTCCCTTGCAAAATTTCGCCAAGCGAATTTGGAGATATGCTTGCTTCAATTAAAACAGCCGTGTTTTCGTTAATTAAAACATAGTTGTTTGTTTCAAGCATTGTTCCTGTTAAAACATTGATTTCAATCATTCATTTTTCCCACAACAATTTTTATATTTTTTCCCGCTTCCGCAAGGGCAAGGAGCGTTTCGTCCTGCTTTTGGAGCGGCTTTTGCAGTTTTTTGCTCAACAACCATAATTGGCTTTGCAACTTGGCGAGGAACTGGCTGCTCTTCAATTGTAACATTCAAAAGGAAAAGTGCAGTTTTTTCGCGAATCTCGTCAACCATATTTTCAAACATTTCAAATCCAATTCGTTTATATGCAATGATTGGGTCGTGTTGTCCATAACCTTGAAGTCCAATTTCATTTCGAAGTTGGTTCATTTGGTCGATATGATCCATCCAAAGTGAATCGACAACTCTTAAAAGAATGTATCGTTCGAAATCGGAGAAATCTTTCCCATTTTCTTTGAAGAAATCCATTTTTTCTTGATAGCGTTTTTCAACAGCGTCCAAGATTTTTTGAATTAAATCGGCTCCGTCGCAATTTTTAACAAACTTTTCGTCAACAAGATTTGTGTCTTTTGGGAAAAGTTTTCTTTCAAGAGCTTCGTTAAGGGCGGTTAAATCCCATTCGTCTGGCGCTTTATCAGCATTAATTGTTTCGGAAACAATTTGTGAAACAATTGATGGGAACATATCCATAATTTCGTCGTGGATGTTAACCCCGTCCAAAACTTTGTTTCTTTCGCCATAAATGATTTCGCGTTGTTTGTTTAAAACATCGTCAAATTGAAGAACTGTTCGTCTTGCGCTGTAATGCGTCATTTCAATTCTCTTTTGAGCGCGTTCAATTTGTTTTGCAAGCATTTTGAATTGGAAAGGAGTTTCGTCGTCAATTCGGCAGAATTGCGCAATTCGAGCAAGTTTTTCGCCGCCAAAGCGTTTTGCAAGGTCGTCTTGAAGAGAAATATAGAAAACGCTTGAGCCAGGATCCCCTTGACGCCCAGCACGTCCACGAAGCTGGTTGTCGATACGTCTTGATTCATGACGCTCGGTTCCAATAATGTGAAGCCCGCCAAGAGAAATGACTTCTTCTTTTTCCTTGTCGGTTATTGCTTTAAATTCGTTATAGAACTTCAAATATTCTTCGCGCGCTTTTCTTAAATCTTCGTTGTCGCTTTCAATAAACGAAGTTGCATAATTTATTTGCTCTTCTGTGAAATTTTCGTCGCGAAGCTTTTTAAGAGCCATAAACTCTGGGTTTCCGCCAAGCAAAATATCGGTTCCACGCCCTGCCATGTTGGTTGCAATTGTAACAGAGCCTTTGCGACCTGCTTGCGCAATGATTTCACTTTCTTGCTCATGGTTTTTCGCGTTTAAAACGTTGTGTTTAATTCCCGCGCGTTTAAGTTCTTTTGAAATCTCTTCGGATTTATCAATTGTTATTGTGCCAATCAAAATTGGTTGGCCAAGTTCATGGCGCTCTTTAACATCTTGCAAAATTCCTTTAATTTTGCCTGGAACACCAGTGTAGATGATGTCTGGCGCGTCATAGCGCATGTTTGGTTTGTTTGGTGGAATTTGAATAACATCGAGGTTATAAATTCCAACAAATTCGCCTTCTTCGGTTTTAGCCGTTCCCGTCATACCGCTAAGTTTCTTATAAAGACGGAAATAGTTTTGAAAAGTTATTGTTGCAAGCGTTTTATTTTCATTTTTAATTGTTACGCCTTCTTTTGCTTCAATTGCTTGGTGGAGCCCGTCGCTATATCTTCTTCCTTTCATGATACGTCCGGTGAACTCGTCAACAATCAAAATTTCGCCGTTTTTAACGATGTAATTTTCGTCGCGAACCATGATAAAGTTTGCTTTAAGGGCGTTGTTGATATAGTGGTTTAATTCAATGTTGTCAACATCGGAAAGGTTTGAAACACCAAAAAATCTTTCTGCCTTTGAAACACCTTGCTCGGTTAGGTTAATTGCTTTTGTTTTGATGTCAATTTCAAAATCGTCGCCTTCGCGAAGGTTCTTTGCAAAACGTTGTGCGGTGTAATAAGAATCGCTTGATTTCATTCCCCTTCCACTTATGATAAGAGGAGTTCTTGCCTCATCAATCAAAATGCTATCAACTTCGTCGACAATTGCAAAGTTATGCCCACGTTGAACTTTGTCTTCTTTTCTAACAACCATGTTGTCACGAAGATAGTCGAACCCTGCCTCATTATTTGTGCAATATGTTATGTCGCAATCATATGCGGCTTTTTTTGCTTTTTCGTCCATTCCGCTTAACGCAACTCCAACAGTTAAGCCAAGGAATTTATGAATTTTTCCCATCCATTGCGCGTCACGCTCTGCCAAATATTCGTTAACAGTAACAACATGAACGCCCTTTCCTGTTAGCGCATTAAGATAGGCAGGAAGAGTTGAAACAAGAGTTTTTCCTTCCCCCGTTGCCATCTCGGCAATACGACCTTGATGAAGAGCAATTCCGCCAAGAATTTGAACATAGAAATGACGCATATTTAAAACTCTTGCCGCCGCCTCGCGAACGTTCGCAAATGCTTCTGGGAGCAAGTCGTTTAAGTTTTCGCCATTTTGCGCGCGAGATTGAAGCTCGCGTGTTTTTGCTTGGAGTTCCTCGTTTGTCTTATTTTTATATTCGTCCTCCAAGGCAATAACCTTGTCGGCAATTTTCATAAGTTTTTTCAAGTTTTTATTTTTAAAAAGTCCCATTTTTTCCCTCAGTGGCTTAATTATACAACATATTTAACAAATCTAAAAATCATTTTTAATAAAAAACGCCTGGCAAAGCCAAGCGCTAACAATTTTTGTTATTGTTTTTTTAAAAATCGTCATCTTCGTCGTCGAAGTCTTCGTCATCATCTTCATCGTCTTCGTCTTCATCTTCTTCCTCTTCTTCGTCGTCAAAATCAAGTTCTTCGTCGATTTCTGGAAGGTCGTCATCGTCTGTTTCAAGGTCTTCAAGATCGTCGTCTTCAAGATCGGTTACGCGAGCCATTTCTCCTGTTTCTTCGTCTTCCGAAGCAAGCCCTTCATCGCTTGGGTCAACATAGTTTTCCCAGTCATCGTCAAGCCCAACATTTTCGCCGTTAATTTGGCGCTCTTTTGCGCATTGCGCGCACATAATTTCGTCTGGGCGAATGAAATTTGTTTTGCAAATTGGGCAAGTTTCCATGTCAAGTTCGTCATAGGAAGAATCTGCATTAAGTTCTGCTTGGCAAACCGAGCAAAGTTTGTCCTTTTTTTGAATATAGTTAAGTTCACATCTTGGACATCTAATATATTGATTTTCTTTCATGTTCACCTCGCAAATTAAAAATCGCCCTTATTATATAGGCAAGAAATTGATTTGTCTACTAATTTTATGCAATTTCTTAAAATAATTTCACTTTTTAAAAAATTTTTTAAGCATAGTTTTTTTGAATTTTTGACAAAATAATGTTGTTATATATATAAAGATATAATTTATCTAAAAATGTTTACATTTTGTTTTTTTTGTGTTAGACTTAAAAAAACAAAGGAGAATCCAATGAACGTTGTTTTTATTGCAGGTGTTGGCGAAAAAATTCGAGAATGGTTTTCTGGATGGTGGGGAGCGTTTATCTCAATCATTCCAAAACTTTTATATTTTCTTTGCACCTTAATTTTCCAAATTTTAGATATCCTTCAACTTCTCGTAAGAAAAGTTGCAGGTCTTGATGTTGTCTACTATTCGTCCGACACAATCTTAGGCGGCGCAGAAGCTTCAAAAGAATCTGGCGACCTTGTTCTTAGATTTATTCGAACAATTTTCACGGGCGATAACGCAATTCTCTCAAACATCTTTTGGGCTCTCATAATTCTTGCATTAATTCTCTTAATCATAACAACCTTTGTTGCAGTTCTTCGTTCGGAATATGCAGCAACAGATGCAAAAAGCGCATCAAAAGGAAAAATCATTGGAAAAGCTTTTAAAGCCATTGCATCTTTTGCAATCGTTCCAATTGTTTGTTTCTTTGGAATTTACCTTTCAAACATAATCCTTCAAGCGCTCGACACAATAACCTCGGGAACAAGCAGCTCGGAAATTGGCGGTGCAACCTACACAGTGACCGATGAGGAGGGAAAAACAACAACCTACAATATTTCAAACCTTTTCCAACAATTCACAACCGAAACAGACCAAAAAACCTACATAGCATACAATTTCTGGGGAAAAAGCGATAAAGTTCATGTTGCAACAACCTCAACCCCAATAAGCGGTTTAGTTTTTAAAGCCTCTGCATACAAAGCAAACAGAATAAGAAACTCAACAACTTTCCAAAACCATCTTACAGAAACAAATGTTAGCGCGGGCGTGTTTAACAATTTTGGACAGCAATATTCAAGAGCGGCAAACTTGCTTGACGAATGTTATGCAAATTCCTACACACTTAAAACAGCCGCGTCTCTTGGTTCGAACGACGATTTTAACAAAAGTTTCCTCTATCCTTTTGGCGACAGAAGTTCATTCATTGGAAACTATGCCCCAGACTCAATTCAATCGTTCGATAAAAACGATGTTAAACAAGTTTGGTTCTACTACGACCTTTGGTCTTTCAACTTCGTGATTTGCATTGGCGCACTTGTTGTTACAGCAAAACTTTTAATCTACTTAACATTCGGGCTTATGAAAAGAATTTTCGAACTTGTTGTTCTCTTCTTAATCGCTGCCCCAATTTCATCGCTTATGCCTTTGGACGACGGCGCGGCGCTTAAAAAATGGCGCGAAAAATTTACCTCAAAAGTTATTGCAGCTTATGGCCCAATTGTTGGACTTAACTTATTCTTCGTTATCCTTCCTTTCATAACAGAAATCAATTTCTTCAACATTCCATTTGTTGACTCAATTGTTTCAATGCTTTTCGTAATTGTTGGTCTTATCATGGTTAAAGACCTTTGCGGAACAATTTCCGAATTTATTGGAGGCGACGACGCGATGAAAGGCGGCGAAGGAATGGCAGGAGAAGTTGGCGGAACTCTTTCGAAAATTGGTCAAGTTGCCGCAATGCCAGCTGGTCTCGCTGTTAAAGGGTCAAAGCTTGCTTTCAAAGGAATTAAAGGCGCAACAAACAAAATTTCGAGCATGCGCGATAAACACCGCCAAAAAGAAGCAGAAAACGAAGCTGCGCTTAAAGGCCTTGATGCCGATACTAGAGATACTATTTTAACTGGAAGCGCAGGCTCAAGAAGAAGAGCTCTTAGAAGTTTAAGAGCAGGAATGACCGACGAACAAAGAGGCGCTGCTAGAGAAGCTTATGAAGAAAAAGCCGCTCAAGAAAAGGCCGATAAGAGACTTGCAAGATATAATGGCAAAGAGGGGAGTAAAGGTAGTTGGAGAAAACGCAGAGATGACGCAGAACAAGAAAAAGCTTCTTTACGCCTTGGTGCAATGGAGTTTAATAACTTAGATGTTAAGGCTTGGAACAAACTTTCATCAAAGAAAAAACAAGACTATATAAAGAAAGAGCGCGAAAGACGAGAAAATTATAGAATTTCAATGTCCTCTATGGAAGATAGTTTTAAAAATGCTGAAGAAAACCAAAAGAAAGCAGACGCTGACAAACAACAACTTGTTGAATTAAGACAACAGGAAGCTGATCAAGAAAAAGCACTTGCCAAAAAGAAAAGACAAGCAGAATATTCAAGTGCACGTGCTGCTTTTGGCGGAACTGCAAATAAGGAAGGCAACTTAGAGCGCGCCGCAAGAAGACGTGACACTGAAGTTATGTATGCCGAGCAAGATCTTGCTGAAACAAAAAGAAAAATTAAAGAAACAGAAGAAAGTTATAATCGCCACTCTGAGTATGCAAAAGCATACCAACAAGTTGGGAATGACTATAGTAAATCTGCAACATCAAGCCTTCCTGCCGAAAAAAGAGCTCAACGTTATAATGAATCTGCTAAAAAGGCTCAAGACCTTGTTGCTTCCGGCGGATATTTGAAAAATTCTGGAATGTCTGCTGCGGACGCTGCAAAAGCTGGAAAGAAAATGGCAAATGCATTTAAAGATGCTCTCATTGATAACTTAAGCCCTATCCTCAACACTCTTGGCGCAAACCTTGCAAAAGGATTTAAGGAGTCTGGAAGCTTTAAAGCAATTGAGAACCGAATGCTTGGACGTAGCGGCAAAGAAGAGAAGATTGCGGAAGAAGTTAAAACTCAAAAGAGAATTCTTAATGCGCAAGACACTGCATCTCAACTTCTTGGAAGAGGCGGAGGCGGAGCCTCAAAAGTTGAACTTGACGACAAAACAATTAAAAAACTTGCCGATGCAATTACAAGTTCAATTCCAAAGAAATAACAAGGTTATTAAAAAGCCACCAATTTATTGGTGGATTTTTTATTTTGTTTTTAATTTAATTTACTATTTATTTATTGTATTTTAATTTATTATTTTTAATTTATTATTTTTAATTTAA
>ENA-ORPK01000483-ORPK01000483.1-human-gut-metagenome-genome-assembly--contig:-NODE-483-length-37401-cov-4.082177_pt1 | contig 37401 bp, 30 predicted proteins | sample MGYA00242139_ERZ509068 | MGnify/ENA primary metagenome ERZ509068 (study PRJEB26280, sample SAMEA2338687) | human gut metagenome | biome: human gut; feature: human-associated habitat; material: faeces...
GACGGCTTAGAACGCCAGTTTGAGTTTGAAACTCGAAGAGGAAATTTAAAATTAAACACACAAATTCATCAGACAGTATTTATATTGCCTGAAAAAAAGTGTGTCTAATTTTTTTAATATCAAGCAGGCATTGGCTTTATATGGTATGTTATATTGCTTGGGGGATACTTTTATAGAGGAAATATACTCAAAGGTTTTTGATTACACACTAATATTCATGCATTTTATCTCCATTCGTGCGTTAGGACTTATTGGATTTTGATTTTTTAGGAGAGCAGATGTTGTTTGTTCTTTTAGCGAATAGTAGTGGGCTATTTTGAGCTAAAAACTATGCCTGAAAAAAATGCACACTACTACACACGTAGGAACGGTCTTGAGATGCCAAGATCACAACAAATCTCATTCTGCTAACTAGCGGAACAGTGTCAGCTAACCTAGCGGACTATTGTCAGCTAACCTAGTGGACACAGGTCCACTAACTAGCAGAACAAGAAAATCTCGCTGTATAAACATCCTATATCTTATAATGACAGAAGAGAAGTTTATAGTACAAGTTGAACCATAAATACAAAATCTGGGGTGTGGCGCATTTTCACTTTTTCTTCAAAACACAATAGAGCACTCTGGCTGTTGAAACAAGTTTTCCCTCTGACATGGAAAAGATGTCAACGTTCCACACATGGCTGGTGCGGCCACGATGCATCAGAGTGGCGACCCCCTTGACAGTATCGCCTTTCAGGGCAGTTGAAACATGATGACCGCTGACCTGCTGACCCACAGCCCTCTCGTCGGGCGAAATTTGCGCTATGGTACCAGCTCCGGCAAGAGTCTCGGCAAAAGCCAGCGATGCCCCACCGTGGAGCAGACCGAAAGGCTGGCAAGTGCGCTCATCAACTGGCATCAGTGCCTCCACACGAGCTGTACCGATATATGTATAGGTAATGCCTAAATTGGCCACCATGCTGCCCTCGCTGGTCTTGTTGAGTTCTGACAAATCGATATCCAATTGTTCGTCAGTGATTTGTTTAGACATAGAAATTGCACTTTTAGCAGAAAAACGAGGCGCAAGTTACAACTTTTTCCGTAATTTTGCACTATTATTCGAGTACATTTGGCTTGTTCAGAAGAAAAATGAAGAAACTGTATATAGAAACCTATGGATGCCAGATGAATGTGGCAGACAGCGAAACGGTGGCTTCTATCATGAAGATGGCAGGCTATGAAACCTGCGACAAGGAAGAAGATGCCGATGCCGTCTTCATCAACACATGCTCTGTACGCGACAATGCCGAGCAGAAAATCATACACAGACTCAGTGCCCTTAATGCACGTCGGCGAAACGGTCGCAAATTCATCATCGGCGTACTGGGCTGTATGGCAGAAAGGACAAAAGACCAACTCATCAGACACAACAACGTTGACCTTGTGGCTGGCCCCGATTCCTACATGAAACTGCCTCATCTGACGGCCGCCGCCGAATTAGGCGAAAAGTCATACGACACAGAGCTGTCACTTGTAGAAACCTATGCTGATATAATACCTCAACGCATCAGCGGCAACCGCATCTCCGGGTTCGTGAGCATCACACGTGGATGCAACAACTTCTGTCATTACTGCATCGTACCCTACACCCGTGGAAGAGAACGAAGCCGTGATGTAGAGAGCATTATAAACGAAGTGAAAGACCTTCAGCAGAAAAATTTCCGCGAAGTCACACTTCTGGGTCAGAACGTCAACTCATACCATTGGGAAAAAGACGGTAAAGACGTTGGCTTTCCGCAGCTGCTGTCAATTGTGGCAGAAACCGTTCCGGACATGCGTATCAGGTTTACCACCTCACACCCCAAGGATATGAGCGATGACACTCTGCACGTAATTGCCCAAACACCAAACATCTGCCGTCATATACATCTGCCCGTGCAAAGTGGCAGCAACCGCATATTGGAACTGATGAACCGCAAATATACGCGCGAATGGTATTTGGATCGGGTGAGTGCTATTAGGAGCATCATTCCTGACTGCGCTCTGACTACCGACATGTTCTGCGGATATTGCTCTGAAACCGAAGAAGACCACCAGCAGTCGCTCGACCTCATGAGACAATGTCAATACGACTCGGCATTTCTGTTCAAATACAGCCAACGACCTGGCACCTTTGCCGCACGCCACTTTAAGGACGATGTTGACGAAAGTACCAAGATTCGTCGCCTAAATGAAATGATAGCGCTGCAGAACGAACTGAGCCGCACACAAAACGCCAAAGACGTAGGCAAAACATTTGAAGTCTTGATAGAGGGACGCAGCAAACGCTCCGCTGACCAACTCTTCGGACGAACATCACAAAACAAGGTGGTAATCTTCGACCGCGACACACACAAAGTAGGCCAGACCGTAAATGTCACTATCACCAACTCCACCAGCGCAACACTGATGGGCATGGTGTCGGATGCGGCCACCATATAAGAAAACAACATATTTGCAGCCGACAACCTCCCCAAAAACAACACAACAATGGCGAAACAAAAAAAATCAGAAGGCACAAGCATGAACACCATCACCGCCTGCATCAGCACTACACTAATGCTGATACTGTTGGGGCTGACAGTGTTTTTTGTCAGCTTTGCTCACGAATTCTCATACAGCCTCAAGGAAAACTTTACTGTCACATTGATGCTTGACGAAAACACCACACAACAGCAAGCCCACGACATACAGACACGTCTAAGAGCCCTGCCCTGCACACGCTCACTAAACTACGTGTCAAAGGAAAAGGCTCTTAAGGAACAGTCGCAGGCATTGGGTACAGACCCGTCAGACTTTCTCGGTTACAATCCCATGCCAGCATCCTTTGAGTTGAGGCTTAAGGCAGACTATGCCAACAGCGACTCGCTGAAAACCATTCTTCCTCCCCTGCGCGCCGACTCACTGATTGTCGATGTCACCGCACCACAAAACCTCATGGACAGCCTAAACAACAACATTCGCCACATTAGCACCGTTATGCTCGTGGTGGCAATGCTGCTCACCATGGTTTCATTTGTACTTATAAACAACACAATACGACTTAGTGTCTATGCACGGCGCCACACAATACGCACCATGAGACTCGTGGGCGCAAGCTATGCCTTTATTCGCCGGCCATTCGTTGAAAAGGCACTTCTCATAGGGCTGGCATCTGCACTGATAGCAATTATGATTATTGCCACTGGAGGATATTACCTCGTTCGCTACGAACCTGACATCCAGACTCTTATCACTACACGTGTGATAGCGTGCACCGTCGGGGCTGTCGTCGTCTGCGGACTGCTGCTTACATGGATTTCAGCTTACGTGTCAGTTACACGATACTTGAAGATGACACGCCACCGCATCTTCCGCTCATAACTACTCTCGATAACCAAAACTCTTATCACATATCACGCAAATATGGCACAGACAAATTACAAGAAACAGCCGCAAGCTTCAAAAACAACAGAAAACAAAGGAAACCAAGCCAACAAAGGCGCTAACATCTTGGCCTTCAGCAAGACAAACTACATATTACTTGCTATCGGCATGGCGATAATTCTGATCGGGTTTATTCTGCTTTCCGGCAATTCGTCGACACCACAGGCATACGATCCCGAAATTTTCAACACAATGCACATCAAAGTGGCACCCATGGTCTGTCTGTTTGGATTTCTGTTCATAATAGTGGCCATTCTCTACCACAAGAACGACTGCACGCCTAAACAATAACGCCAACCAACGCTTATGGCTGGCGGCAAACTAACACACACATAAAAGATGGATACACTACACGCCCTCATTCTTGGGCTCATACAGGGACTGACCGAATATCTGCCTGTAAGCAGCAGCGGACATTTGGAAATTGGCAAGGCATTACTTGGCGGTTCTGCCGCCGATGGTGGACTGACATTCGACATTATTGTACACGTGGCCACAGTACTCTCTACAATAGTAGTATTATGGAAAGAAATAGCTTGGATTTTTAAAGGGCTGTTCAAAGGAAAGCTCAACGACGAAACCCGCTATGTCATCAACATCATCATCTCAATGATACCAGTGGGTATCGTAGGGTTGCTGTTCAAGGAGCAGGTCGAAGCCCTCTACGAGGGTCATGCGCTGACAGTAACAGGAGTATGCCTGTTGGTCACAGCTGTCCTATTGGCCCTCACACACTTCTATAAACCCAAGGAAAAAGAGCACATAAGCCCCTCTAACGCATTTGTGATAGGCATAGCACAGGCCTTGGCTGTATTGCCTGGTCTGTCACGAAGCGGATCGACAATCGCCACCGGACTGCTATTAGGCAACAGCCGCAAAAACCTTGCGCAATTCTCGTTCCTTATGGTAATACCGCCCATACTCGGAGAGGCCATACTGGAATGCAAGGATATTATAAGTGCCAGTACTGGCAGTGAGGCTGCCATTCCAACAATGTCACTGATTGTGGGATTTCTGGCCGCTTTCATTTCAGGGTGTTTTGCCTGCAAGTGCATGATTGCTCTCGTTAAGAAGTGCAAGTTGATATATTTCGCAGCCTATTGTGCCATTGTCGGAGCGGTGATTGTCGCCTACAACATATTGTCATAGACAGTTCACTGCCATGAATTTCTATACAGGAGAAGTCCTTGCCTTCAACAAACCCAAGGAGTGGACCTCGTTCGGTTTGGTGGCACGCGTGAGATGGTTACTGACACAAAAACTAGGCACAAAGATAAAGATTGGCCATGCTGGTACACTTGACCCGCTCGCAACAGGAGTGTTGCTACTCTGCACAGGCAAGGCAACAAAAAGAATCGAAGAACTGCAAAGTCACACCAAGGAGTATATTGCCACACTCAAACTCGGAGCCACTACACCAAGTTTTGACATGGAACACCCCGAAGATGCAGTCTACCCCACAGAACACATCACACGGCAACGCATCGACACTGTGCTGAAAAGCTTTGTCGGCACAATAGAGCAGACACCACCAGCCTACTCTGCATGCAAAATAAAAGGCGTGAGAGCCTTTAATCTGGCGCGAAACGGGCAAGAAGTCAAGCTGAAACCTAAAACGCTGACCATTGACGAAATAGAAACGATAAGCTATGAAAAGCCCATGCTGACCATACGCGTGGTATGCAGCAAAGGCACTTACATAAGGGCTTTGGCACGCGACATAGGCATAGCCCTCAACAGCGGAGCCTATCTCACAGACCTGCAACGCACACGCATTGGCGACTTCCAACTCGACCAGTGCCTTACACTCGAAGAGTTTCCACAATGGCTTGATGCCATCAATATTGAGCCAATGGTATAGACTCACATCTTTTCCCGAAAAGCAACAAAATTCCATCATAACACATGAAACTATCTAATTTTAAGTTCAAACTACCGGAAGAACTCATTGCACAAGAAGCAGACCCTTTTCGTGACGGCTGCCGAATGCTTGTGCTGCATCGCAAGACGGGCAAAATGGAACACAAGATGTTCAACGACCTGCTTTCGTATTTTGACGAAGGAGACGTCTTTGTCTTCAACGACACAAAAGTACTGCCTGCACGTCTCTATGGCAATAAAGAACGTACAGGAGCACGCATCGAGGTATTCCTGCGCAGAGAACTGAATAAAGAAGACCGCCTCTGGGATGTGACCGTAGATCCCGCACGCAAGATACGCATTGGCAACAAACTGTATTTTGGCGAAGACGACTCTTTGGTAGCTGAAGTGATAGACAACACTACAAGCCGCGGACGAACACTTAGGTTTCTGTACGACGGCACACATGAAGAGTTCAAAAAAGACCTCTATGCTCTGGGGGCTGCACCGCTGCCATCATACATAAGACGAGACCCCACAGAACAAGACCTTGAAGACTTCCAATGCGTGTTTGCCAAAAACGAAGGCGCAACAACAGCGCCTGCCACCGGCATGCACTTCTCACGCATTACACTCAAGAAAATGGAGATATTAGGCATTAACTCCGCTTTCCTGACACTACACTGCGGACAAAGCAACTTCAACAAAACAGACGTGGAAGACCTCACAAAACACAAGATGGACTCAGAGGAAATGCACATCAACGAAGAATGCTGCAAAATAGTCAATCAGGCCAAAGACGCCAACAGACAGGTGCTGGCCATAGGCACAACAACACAACGCGCCATAGAAAGCGCATGTGATACCCAGCACCACATCAAACCCTTTGATGGCTGGACCAACAAGTTCATCTTCCCGCAATACAGCTTCAACATAGCAACCTCGATGCTTGCCAACTTCTATACACCAGAAAGCACGCTTCTCATGCTTACAGCAGCATTTGGTGGATACGACAACACGATGGACGCCTATGCCATTGCCGTAAAGGAAGGATACAGATTCGGCATCTACGGTGACGTAATGTTGATTGTTGACTGACACAGACTCAAGATGCAATGCCACACCTTGCATACATAGGATTGGGTACAAATCTGTCCTGCGGACAATGTACCGACAGACAACAACAGCTGCACAACAATCTAAACAAGGCAATCCACGCACTTCAGGAGCAAATAGGAACACTCCTGAAGTGTTCGTCTTTTGTCAGCACCAAACCATGGGGATTTGATTCGGAAAACACATTCCTCAATGCGGCGACCTCTTTTCGGACGGAACTGACACCACAGCAACTGCTCTCCACCACTCAAGACATTGAAATCAAGATGGGACGCACTGCCAAGAGCCACGACTGTCAATATCAAGACCGTATTATCGACATCGATATTCTCTTCTACGATGACATGACACTCTCCACCCCTGACCTGACAATACCACACCCACAAATCAACATAAGGTCCTTCGTGCTGCAACCACTTGCAGAAATAGCACCACACTACCTACACCCAACCCTGCACAAAACCATCGCACAACTGCTTGAAGAACTGCAAGGAAAGACAGACAACCCAAACAACCACTGAACATGGTACTCAACTATATCTGGATTTCATTCTTTTGCATAGCTTTTCTAATCGGAGCCATCAAACTATGTTTCTTCGGTGATACCGAAGTGTTTCCCGACATGATGAATTCAACTTTCGAAACGGCCAAAACCGCATTTGAAATAAGCCTGGGATTGACAGGAGTGTTGTCACTGTGGCTCGGCATCATGAAAATTGGAGAAAAAGGAGGACTTATCAACGCTTTGGCAAGAATCCTCAGCCCAGTGATGACAAAACTCTTTCCTGACATTCCCAAAAATCATCCCGTCTTCGGGAATATGTTCATGAACATCTCTGCCAACATGCTTGGACTGGACAACGCGGCCACACCGCTCGGACTGAAAACCATGGAAGGCCTGCAGGCTCTCAATACCCGAAAAGACACCGCCACCAACCCCATGATAATGTTTCTGGTGCTAAACACCAGCGGACTGACTATCGTGCCGATTTCCATACTGGTATACAGAGCACAACTGGGGGCGGCACAACCAACCGACGTGTTCCTGCCTATACTGCTCGCCACATTTGCCTCCACCATCGGAGGTGTCATCATAACTTCCATTTACCAGAAAATTAACCTGTTCAATCGCACAATAATCCTAACTCTTGGAGGGGCGTGCCTGACTATTGCAGCAATTATATGGGGCTTTTCGCGCATGGACCAAACAGCAATGGGCACTGTGGCTGGCAATTCGGCCAACATTCTGCTGATGGTTATAATAATGATCTTTCTGATTTCAGGAATAAGGAAACGCATCAATGCCTACGACGCATTCATAGAGGGCGCAAAAGAAGGGTTTCAGACCGCTGTGAGGATTATCCCATACCTTGTTGCTATGTTGGTAGGCATTGGGGTTTTCAGAGCGTCAGGAGCAATGGATTGGCTTGTAGAGGGATTGCAGAGGGCATTTGAAAGCCTGGGCATAGCAACAGACTGGGTAGGAGCACTCCCTACAGCCTTGATGAAACCCCTTTCTGGCAGCGGAGCGCGCGGAATGATGATTGATACCATGACCACATGGGGTGCTGATTCGTTTGTAGGGCGGCTAAGCTGCATCTTCCAAGGTAGCACCGACACTACATTCTACATACTGGCGGTCTATTTTGGCGCTGTAGGCATAAGCAAAACACGTCATGCCGTGGTCTGTGGACTGCTGGCAGACCTTATTGGAGTTGTTGCGGCAATCTTCATCTGCTACCTGTTTTTTAACCCTTGAAACCATCTGCAGCCTACTATACACCACATGTTTCCTACGTTATAACATTTTTTGCAAACAAGAATTATGATACTAAACATAATATTTATCCTTGCGGGGTTTGTGATGCTCGTCAAAGGAGGTGACTGGCTCATTGACGGAGCTACAAGCATTGCACAACGAGCAAAACTGAGCCCTATGGTAATAGGCATCACTATTTTGGGGTTTGGCACGTCCATGCCAGAACTTTTCGTCAGTCTGCAAGCCGCCTTGGCCAACAGCCCTGGATTAAGCATAGGCAACATCGTGGGGTCAAACATTGCCAACATCGCACTTATCCTCGGAGCGACGGCCGCTATAACACCGTGCTCTTCATCAACAAAAACACTTAAGGTAGACATGCCAGTGATGATTGCGGCATGTTTGTTGCTAACGGCCATCGGAATGACAGGAACCATAAGCCGTATTGCCGGCATCACAGCAGTTCTGGCCATAATCTTCTATACAGCATGGGAAATCAAACGTTCACGACACAATATCGCCCAAAAAGGTACACAAGAACCTGTTGAAACAAAGAAGAACATGCAAACATGGAAAGCCGCCACCCTATGCGTCTTTTCACTTGCTCTGATGGTAACAGGCGCAAACATACTCATCCATGGCGCCTCTAACATTGCGCGCACCATAGGCGAAACTCTCGGCACGTCACTCGAAGACATTGAGCGAATCATCGGACTGACAATCGTTGCCGTAGGTACCAGTCTGCCCGAATTGTCAGCTTCCGTCATGGCGGCACGAAAGGGGCAAACAGACATGGCTGTAGGCAACATCATCGGCTCGGTCATATTCAACATTCTGTGCGGAATAGGTCTTAGTGCAGCAATCTGCCCTATAACCAACAGCGACCGAGGTTTTCTGATTGACTACCTTCTCATGGGAGCTTTGGCATTGCTATTATGGATTTTTATGCGTTCCAAACACACTCTTGATCGTTGGGAAGGCTTCTTCCTGCTGGCTGTATATTTAATCTATCTGGCCTACACACTGACAGGCGGATAGCACAGAGAAGAATGTACGGCAAGCAATACTACGCACCACAAAGCAATCCTTGCTGCCCCCACCCTACAACCCTATTGCATGAAGCTTTCTGCATGAAAGACCTTTTTTGCAACCCTGACACTGAAAACATTTTAAATCTGTAACTTATTGATAAAAATCTTGTGCCTGCACAATGTGCAAAGCACCACTTAGCTATAGGTAACCTTGGGAATATCAAGAGTTTTCAGTATTTTTGCGCTAACATAAAAAAACTATAACAATATGAGTTTACAATGCGGTATTGTGGGATTGCCTAACGTTGGCAAATCCACTCTTTTCAACTGCCTTAGCAATGCCAAAGCCCAAGCGGCAAATTTTCCCTTTTGCACAATAGAACCTAACGTCGGGGTCATTACCGTGCCCGATGAAAGGCTAACAAAACTCGCCGAACTGGTTCATCCGGGGCGAATTGTCCCTGCCACTGTTGAAATAGTTGACATCGCAGGTCTCGTAAAGGGCGCAAGCAAAGGAGAGGGCCTGGGTAACCAATTCCTCGCTAACATAAGAGAAACCGATGCTATCCTGCATGTGCTGAGATGTTTCGACAACGATAACGTGGTGCATGTAGACGGCAGTGTAGATCCGGTCAGAGACAAAGAGATAATAGACACCGAACTTCAGATCAAAGACCTTGAAACCGTTGAAAACCGCATTAAACGCATAGAAAAAACCGTACAGGTGGGGGGAGACAAAAGTGCCAAGACCGAATACGAAGTTCTTTTGGCATACAAGGAAGCCCTAAGCCAAGGCAAGTCTGCCAGAAGCGTAACTTTCGAGAGTAAAGAACAAGAACAAGCCGCCAGAAATCTCTTCCTGCTGACAGCAAAACCAGTTCTCTATGTATGTAACGTAGACGAAGGAAGTGCCGCCAAAGGCAACAGCTATGTTGAACAAGTGAAACAAGCCGTGGCAGGCGAACACGCAGAGGTTCTCGTTGTTGCCGCTAAAACAGAAGCCGACATCGCAGAACTCGAAACCTATGAGGAACGACAGATGTTTCTTGAAGACGCAGGCCTGACAGAGTCTGGATGCAACCGTCTCATAAAAGCCGCATACGCACTGCTTAACCTGCAGACCTTCATCACCGCAGGCGAAATGGAGGTGAAAGCGTGGACTTTCCACAAAGGATGGAAAGCACCACAATGCGCCGGAGTAATACACACCGACTTTGAAAAAGGCTTTATACGAGCAGAAGTTATCAAATACGATGACTACATAAAGTATGGAAGCGAAGCGGCTGTAAGAGACGCTGGAAGACTCGGAATAGAAGGAAAAGAATATGTCGTGCAGGACGGCGACATCATGCACTTCAGATTTAACGTATAGAAACTCATAATCCTCGCTTATATGCTTGCAACCATTGTTTGGCAACCTGACCCCATAGCCTTCAGTTGCTTTGGATTTGATATCAGATGGTATTCACTTTGTTGGTGCTGCGCACTTATGGCAGGCTACTTTGTTATGGCGCAACTCTATAAATATCAGCACATTAGCAAAGAGAAGTTTGAACCTCTGTTCTTATACATCTTTATAGGTGTACTTGTCGGTGCTCGTCTGGGACACTGCCTGTTCTACGAACCGGCCTACTACCTCAACCACATTGTTGAAATGCTGCTCCCCATAAAGCAAGATGCCTATGGCAAATGGCACTTGGTCGGCTACGAGGGGTTAGCAAGCCACGGAGGGGTTATAGGCATGATTGCAGCTATTGTGCTATACAGCCGAAAATGCAAGGTCAACCTTATGAGAGTGCTTGACAACATGGGGATAGTTGCTCCAATTTCTGCCGCATTCATACGAATTGGCAACTTGTTTAACTCTGAAATCGTCGGACACCCCACCGACATGCCTTGGGGATTTATCTTCGTCCACAACAACGAGAGCTTTCCGCGACACCCAGCTCAGCTTTATGAGGCAATATTCTACACTCTCCTGTTTATCGTCACTCTAATTATCTACAAGAAGATGACCAGCCGCATAGGAACAGGATTTTTCTTTGGTCTATGCTTAACAACAATATTCAGTTTTCGCATACTGGTAGAGTTTTTCAAAGACAATCAAGTCGGCTTTGAAAACGCAATGATACTCAATATGGGGCAACTTCTAAGCATTCCCTTAATTGCCGTCGGTGTATATTGTATGGCCCACGGAAAATGGTGTGCAAAACTTAGCGAAAAACAATAATCAAATGTGCTTGGACTATGACATCATAGTAATCGGCGCCGGCCATGCAGGTTGTGAAGCGGCGCATGCTGCGGCCACAAGAGGCGCACAGGTGTGCCTCATCACCATGGACACAGAAAAAATCGCCCAGATGAGCTGCAATCCCGCCATAGGAGGTATTGCCAAAGGACAAATAGTTCGCGAAATAGACGCCTTGGGAGGTATGACGGCACAGATTACAGACCACACGGCCATACAGTTCAGAATGCTCAACATGTCGAAGGGACCTGCAATGTGGAGTCCTCGTGCACAATGTGACAGATTCAAGTATAGCACACTTTGGAGAAAAACACTCGAGAACACCCCTAATCTAACTCTGTGGCAAGACCAGGCAGACTCACTTCTGGTGGAAAACAACACAGTGGTAGGCGTACACACGCTATGGAACCACGTTTTTAAGGCCAAATGCGTTGTTCTGACAGCAGGAACGTTTCTCAACGGCCTTATGCACATCGGCCACAACAAAGTGCCAGGAGGACGCATTTCTGAGCCTGCATGCCACAAACTGTCAGATTCTATTGCACAACATGGCGTAACAATAGGAAGAATGAAAACCGGTACGCCATTAAGAATCAATGCAAATACGGTAGACTTCAGCAAACTGACTCGACAAAACGGTGACACCGATTTTCACCGCTTTTCTTTCATTACGGAGCAACGGGAATTACCGCAGATACCATGCTGGATATGTAATACAAACGAGCAGACACACCAGATAATGCGTGAAGCTCTTGCAGACTCGCCACTCTACAACGGCCAAATACAAAGCATCGGACCAAGATACTGCCCGAGCATTGAAACCAAACTTCACACATTCCCCGACAAAGACCACCACCCCCTCTTTCTGGAACCAGAAGGGCTTGACACAAATCAGATGTATCTTAATGGTTTTTCTTCAAGTCTGCCGACAGAAATACAACTAAAAGCCCTGCAAACAATACCAGGCTTTGAAAATGCACAAATTTACAGGTCGGGCTACGCCATAGAATACGATTTCTTCGACCCTACGGAACTATACCATTCGTTGGAATCTAAAAAAATCGCGAACCTATACTTTGCAGGACAAGTTAACGGCACAACAGGCTATGAAGAAGCGGCGGGACAAGGACTGGCTGCAGGAATAAATGCATCGTTGAAATGTGAAGGAAAAGAGCCCTTGATAATGCGGCGCGATGAAAGCTACATCGGTGTTTTGATTGACGACCTGGTAACAAAGGGCGTTGATGAGCCCTATCGCATGTTCACCTCGCGTGCAGAGTTCCGCATCCTACTTCGACAGGACAATGCCGATGCGAGACTAACTCCGACAGGATACCGTCTCGGTTTAATCGACGAAAACAGGCACAATGCTTTCCAACATAAACAGGAGTGCATATCCGACATTATAGACTTTTGTCAACTTCGCAACACTAAGCCCAACGAAATAAACGAAGCCCTTTCTCTTGCCGGCAGCACGCCTCTTGAACACTCTGCAAAACTAAGCACTCTTATAAGCAGGCCAAACGTCACACTTAGCCTACTGGCCTCCACATTGCCCGACCTTCAAAAAGTTTGCGCCCATTGCAACGATAAAACGGACGAAATAATTGAGGCTGCAGAAATAGCCATCAAATACGACGGATACATTAGGCGCGAACAAGAGGAGGCAAAGAAACTTCATCGCCTTGAGTCCATACGGATACGCGGTGTCTTCGATTACTCGCAGATCAAACAGATTTCAACAGAAGGACGACAGAAGCTGGAAAAAGTAGACCCCGAGACATTGGGGCAGGCTTCAAGAATTCCAGGGGTTAGCCCAAGCGACATCAACGTTCTGTTGGTAATGATGCATAGGTAGACGCAAGTGTTTCACGTGAAACATGCGCACAAAAAGCAATGACATAAATCATTGAAAATGACGGCGGAAGAAAAGAAAGCCTTAAAAGCCAAGCTCAAAAACATCGTGGCAAATATGCCCGAGGGACCTGGCAGCTACCAATACTATGACCGCAAGGGAGAAATCATCTACGTGGGGAAAGCAAAAAATCTAAAGAGAAGGGTTTCGAGTTATTTTCTTAAAGAACAGAATAAAAAGACCACACTGCTGGTTTCAAAAATTTGGGATATTAAATACATCAACGTAGCCACCGAACAAGATGCACTGCTACTTGAAAACTCGCTGATAAAGCGATTTCAGCCGCACTACAACATTTTGTTGAAAGACGACAAGAGCTATCCGTACATCTGCATTACAAAAGAAGACTACCCACGCATCTTCAGCACTCACAACAAGTTGGCAGACGGCAGTGAGTACTACGGCCCCTACAGTTACAAACCTGTAATGGGCAACTTGCTTGATATAATGCGAACTCTATACAAGATCAGGGATTGTAAAACCGTTCTGCAGCAAAAGAAAGTTGAAACACACAAATACAAACAATGCCTTAGCTATCACATAAAAAAGTGCGCAGGATGCTGCATCGGAAAGCAAAGCAGAGAGGAATATCTGGCAAACATTAACGAATGCAGACAAATTCTTCGCGGAAACACACATGAAGTCAAACGAAGCCTGAAGGAGCAGATGATTGCACTTGCAAAAGAACTGCGCTTCGAAGAAGCTGAAGAGATTAAAAAAAAGTATACTCTGCTTGACCAATATCAATCGAAAAGCGAGGTTGTAAGCAACACAACAGGCCATGTTGACGTCTTCTCTATCATTTCAGACCAGAAAAAGGGTGTAATAAATTACCTCCACGTAAGCAACGGTGCCATTGTTATCGCCTATAACTTTGAAATAGAGAAGAAACTGGAAGAAAGCGACGAGGAACTCCTCGCCTATGCCATAACAGAAATGAAGAGACTCTTCAATGTCAACTACAAAGAGCTTGTACTGCCAATAAACGTTGACATTCCAATCGACAACATAAACATAACCGTACCACAAAGAGGAGACAAGAAAACACTGCTTGACCTTTCGTTAAGAAATGCACGCCAATACACCGTCGACAAACTTAAGCGTTCAGAACACCTGAATCCAGAACAAAGGCAGGTGAGACTTATGAATGAACTGCAGGCAAAACTTCACCTGAAAAAACTACCGATAACCATAGAACTGTTTGACAATTCCAACCTGCAAGGAACTGATGCTGTAGCTGGTTGCGTAGTTTACAAAAACTTGAAACCCTCTAAGAAAGACTATAGAAAATATAATATAAAAACGGTAACACATTCCGACGACTACGCCTCCATGCAGGAAGTTGTAAGGAGACGGTATCAAAGAGCTATCGAAGAAGGGACTCCCCTGCCCGACCTTATCATAACAGATGGTGGCAAAGGACAAATGGAATGTGTCAGGCAAGTCATTGAAGATGAACTAAATCTGACGATACCCATAGCAGGTCTCGCCAAAAATGACCACCATAGGACCAACGAGCTGTTTTATGGCTTCCCGCCAATAACAATAGGACTAAAACAAAGTTCTGAACTGTTTAAAATCCTAACACAAATGCAAGACGAGGTGCATCGCTACGCCATAAGCTTTCACAAGCAGAAAAGAACTAAGAGACAGACGATTTCCCAGCTGGACAAAATAAAGGGAATAGGCGTCAAAACAAGAGAAATCCTGCTAAAGAAGTTTAAATCAGTAAAAAGAATTAAGGAGGCAGACTTGTATGAACTTCAAAACGTTCTCGGAGAAAAAAAAGGAGAACACTTATGGCAGGAACTGCACACAACAGAGAGCAAAACAACATCATAACGCACTGACTTTCAGACAACAAGAAAAACAACATAAAATGAGGACTGTAATACAAAGAGTATCAGAAGCATCAGTAACCATAGACAACGCCATCAAATCACAGATAGGCAAAGGTTTGCTCGTTTTGCTTGGAATAGAGCAGAGCGACACTACAGAAGACATTGATTGGCTTGTAAAAAAATTGCTCGCCTTACGTATCTTTGATGACGAAAACGGCGTGATGAACAAGTCCGTCACAGACATTGACGGGGAGATAATAGTAGTCAGCCAATTTACACTTATGGCATCATACAAAAAAGGCAACAGACCATCCTACATCAGGGCTGCAAACCACGAAATATCCATACCGCTGTACGAACAGTTCTGCACCACACTGCAAAAGGCTTTCGGAAAAGAAATAGGAACTGGCGAATTTGGAGCGGACATGAAAGTAAGACTGCTGAACGATGGGCCAGTAACTATCTGCATGGACACCCACAACAAAGAGTAACAAAACCGCATCAAAACATGACCATCACAGAAGCACAGCAGACCGTAGACACATGGATTAAAACCTATGGCGTGCGTTATTTCAACGAACTGACAAACATGGCCTGCCTCACAGAAGAAGTGGGCGAACTGGCAAGAATAATTGCCAGAAAATACGGCGAACAATCATTCAAAGCCAACGAAAAACAAGACCCCGCCGAAGAAATGGCAGACGTTCTATGGGTGCTTATATGCCTGGCAAATCAAACGGGCGTAGACCTTGAGAAAGCACTCGAAGACTCTATAAAAAAGAAAACGCTAAGAGACGGCCAAAGACATAAGAACAACAGCAAACTAAAATAACTTTATAACATGAAACCACACGAACACACTTGCAATCACAGCCACGACGGTAACAATGAATGCGGCTCAACAAAACCAGAGTTGCAGTCTAAATACGCACAGGCGTTTTCTAAATTCAACCTGCACCTGCACGACGAAATCGTACAGGAGGAAGTTAAACATCTCATAGCAACTCACTATGATGAGAACAACACTAAAGAGGTGATGACGTTTCTCTTCAGCACAATAGAACTTACCTCGCTCAAGGTGACCGACAACGAAGAAAGCATACTTCGCCTTGTTGAAAACATAAACTCATTCTGCAACGAAAATCCCACCTTCCCCCACCCTGCCGGTATATGCGTTTACCCAAGATTTGTAGACATCGTAAGCAACAGTCTTGAAGTCGAAGGCATGGAAATAAGTACCGTCTGCGGCGGCTTTCCCTCAAGCCAGACATTTCCAGAAATAAAAACTGTAGAAACAGCACTTGCCATCAAGGACGGCGCCACCGAAATTGACACTGTGCTACCAGTTGGTTTCTTCCTTGCAGAGGACTACGACACCGTGTTCAACGAAATAGACGAAATTAAGCTCTCCTGTGGCGACGAAACACCCTTAAAGGTGATATTGGAGGCTGGAGCACTCCAAACGGCCGTAGCGACAAAAAAAGCGGCAATTCTGGCCATCTACAGCGGAGCCGACTATATTAAGACTTCAACTGGCAAAATAGAACCAGGGGCTACCCTACCCTCAGTCTACACGATGTGTCAGACAATAAAGGAATATCATGAGCTCACAGGGACGAAAATCGGCATTAAAATTGCCGGTGGCGTACGTACCACGGAGGATGCGATAAAATACTATACAATAGTAAAAGAAATCTTGGGAGACGAATGGCTGAACAACTCTCTGTTCCGCATCGGTGCAAGCGGTCTTGCCAACAACCTGCTTTCGAGCATTACGGGCAAGCAGACAAAAGCTTTCTAACTCCACAAATCATTATCTCCATTGAAGTACGACAACAAGACGTAACAAAAGATATGTCATTTACGACCTAATGACAGTTTTGGGTTAGTCAACTTCAATGAGAAAACAGGAACAACAAACATACCATAACGGCCTCATCTGCAAAACAGATGAGGCCGTTATTTCAAGAGACAGAAAACGTCCGAAAATAAATGGAAAGATAAAGAACAAACCTTTGCGAAATACTCACAGTAATCAATGAGCTTCCAACCAATTGGCACCCCAACCGCAGTCGGCTTTTAGAGGAACCTTAAGACTGTAGGCATGTTCCATTTCGTACTTCACTATCTGCTCTACCCTCTCTTTTTCTTCTGGCAACACGCTGAAATTCAATTCATCGTGCACTTGCAATATCATCTTCGATTTAATGCCCTCGGCCTCAAACCTGTTGAAGATTCGCACCATAGCAACCTTGATGATATCAGAAGCCGAGCCCTGAATGGGCGCATTGACGGCATTGCGTTCTGCATAACCACGCACAACAGCATTGTGCGAGTTAATGTCAGGCACATACCTGCGACGCCTAAAAATTGTTTCTACATATCCTCTTGCCTTGGCCATGCTTTTGGTGGCCTCAATATAATCCCTGATATGCGGATAGGTGGCAAAATACCCTTCTATCAGCTCTTTGGCCTCGCTACGTCCAACTCCCATTCTCTGTGCTAACCCGAATGCCGAAATGCCATAAATGATGCCGAAATTAGCCGTCTTGGCCTTGCGCCGCTCATCATCGGTTACATCAGAAATGCTCTTGTGGTAGATTTTTGCTGCTGTTGCCGCATGAATGTCATGCCCCTCAACAAAGGCCTCTACCATATTACTATCACCTGAGAGATGAGCCATCAGGCGAAGCTCTATCTGTGAATAATCCGCTGAAAAAAACAGTTCACCATCATCGGGAATGAAAGCCTTGCGAATTTCTTTTCCATCATCTCCTCTTACCGGAATATTTTGCAAATTCGGATTGCTCGACGACAATCTACCTGTTGCAGTAACCGCCTGATTGAAAGTGGAATGAATATGCCCTGTCACAGGATTTATCAAGTCTGGAAGCGTATCGATATATGTACTAAGCAACTTCTTCATTCCTCTGTATTTCAGTATGCAGTCTACTACAGGGCTATTTGGCCTGAGTGCCTCGAGCACCTCTTCACTCGTAACATATTGGCCAGTCTTCGTCTTCTTTGCTTTGGGGTCAAGCTTAAGCTTTTCAAACAGCACCTCCCCCACTTGCTTGGGCGAAGAAATGTTGAACTCCTCGCCGCTCAACTCGTGCGCCCTGGCCTCATACTCATTCATTCTTGCAGTAAACGTCCTTGATGTCTCCGCAAGCGATACGGTATTAATCTTCACACCAGTCTGCTCCATCTCGGCCAACACTCTCGACATGGGCAATTCCACCGTATCATAATACTCCAACACTCCCTCATCGCACAGTTTCTCGTGCAAAATCGGGAATAGATGATACGCCGCCTCCGCATGCTGCGCAAAATATCTTGATGCCACACTGACGTCTGCCTTACGGGCATCTTGTTCTGTTTTCCATTTTGCACCAAACACCTGTTCGCTGTCAATGATGTGGGTCTCAAGAAAAATTTCAGCCAGATGAAACAGGTCATGTTTCAACTCTGGTTGAAGCACATAATACGCCAACATGGTATCAAACACCCTACCCCGCAACTCCACGCCCATGTTCTTCAACACATGGTACTGAAACTTCATATCATGGCAAATCTTCAGACTCTTTGGGTTTTCCAGCAATTCTTTAACCGTGCCGTGCAATTTCGAGCCTTTCGACAGTCTTTCTCCAAAATTGAAGAAAACAACTTTGCCGGATTCTGAACAAAGCGCCAAACCACACATTTTTGACGCAATTACGTTCGAAGAGGTGTGCGCCACTTGGAAAGCCAACTTTTCGCACGTCAAAAAATTTCGCAAACCAGCAATGATTTCTTCCTCATCTTCAACAACTTCGCAATCTGTTTTTGACAAATCTACTGCACGTGAAGCCAGTTCGTTTTGCTCACTCGCAGACTTATAGGGCTCTGTTGCAAAGAGATCAAGTTGGACAGGGACGCCATCTTGCTCCTTTGACTGTTGTTTTTCTACAGGCTGGGTGTTACGGTTCAATTTTTTAAGAAGCGAATAAAACTCCAAATCTTCGAACAGTGCTTTCAGTTTTGCCTCATCACTGTCTTTGCGCTCCAGAAGTGCAAGGTCGAGCTTGATAGGAACCTCGGTGTTGATTTTAACAAGAAATTTAGAAAACAACACCTGTTCCTTGTTCGCCTCAATCTTTTCACGAAGTTTACCTTTGACTTTCGACAGGTCGCCATACATCTCCTCCACAGAACTGTATTTTTGGAGCAATCCGCAGGCTGTCTTCTCCCCCACTCCCGGACACCCAGGTACGTTGTCGACTGCATCGCCCATAAGTCCGAGGATATCGACCACCTGCTCTGGAGAAGAAATACCATACTTGCCACAGATAGCGTCAACATCAAGTATCTCGGCAGGTTTTTTCCCCATGCCAGGCTTATAGATAAGCACATTGTCTCTGACCAGTTGTCCATAATCCTTGTCGGGAGTCATCATATAGGTAACAATCCCTTGATCTGCCGCCTGCCATGCCACAGTCCCTATTACATCATCGGCCTCAAAACCCGGCACTTCGAGTATGGCAATGTTCATCGCCTTGATAACCTCTTTGATTACAGGCACACTCCACCTTATGTCCTCTGGGGTTTCCTCTCGCTGGGCCTTGTATTGCGGAAAAATCTCATGCCTAAAGGTCTTTCCTTTAGGATCAAAAGCCACCGCAATGTGTGTGGGCTGTTCCTTTTCAACAATCTCCTGCAAGGTTTTGACAAAGCCAAATACGGCAGATGTGTTCTGCTTCTTTGAATTAATAATCGGAGTGCGTATCAACCCGTAATAAGCCCTGTATATAAGTGCATAGGCATCAAGCAAAAAGAGTTTTTTCATTGCCGTCGTTTATTTTTATGTAAAATTAGACATTTCATACGAGTTAAAACTATATTATTCATTAAATTTGCCACAAAATTCTCTTTGTGAACATCATAGAAGACATACGCAGACCCATTGAGGCCGAATTGGAGAACTTCAACAAACTATTTGAGACAACACTCAGTCAGGCAGACGGTTTGCTCGGACAGATTTGCCAAGGCATCACAAAACGCAAAGGCAAGCAGATGCGCCCCATTTTGGTCATACTGGTAGCCAAGGAATACGGCGACGTCAACCCTTCAGCCTACTACTCCGCCCTGACCCTTGAACTGCTTCACAATGCCTCGCTTGTTCATGACGACATTGTTGACGAAAGCGACCAGCGACGTGGCGAGCCCTCGGTGAGAGCTCTCTTCGGCAACAAAGCTGCAGTGTTGGCAGGTGACTACCTTCTCTCATCCTCGCTTGAAAGTGCCTCATTATCAGGCAATTTGGAGATTGTAAAAAACGTGTCACTTCTCGGCAAGCAACTATCAGAAGGCGAAATAATACAACTCACCAACACTCGGCACAACGATTTCAGTGAAGACACCTACTATCAGGTGATCAAGCTGAAGACTGCCTCGCTCTTTGCCACTGCAGCTCGTCTCGGAGCCATTTCCGCAAATCAGAACGACAGTGTGGCAAAACAAATGGAACGCTGCGGAGAAATCATCGGGCTGTGCTTCCAGATACGCGACGACATCTTTGACTACTACAACAACAACGTTGGCAAACCTACAGGCAACGACATGCTTGAAGGCAAACTGACCCTGCCTGCCCTCCATGCACTCAACTCTACCCAAAACAGCGCAATGCTTGCCATTGCCGAGAAAGTCAAGAGAGGCTCCGCCACACCGCAGGAGATAGCACAACTCGTAGAGTTCACCAAGCAGAACGGAGGCATAGACTATGCCTATGCCTGCATGAAGAAATTATCTGATGAGGCCAAGGCTCTTATCGCCAACTTCAGAAACGCAGAGATCCTCCAAGCCCTCACGGCATACATCGATTTCGTAAGCCAGCGCACAATTTAATCCAAATCGGTCGTCAGGACTTATTGCCTTTTTATTTTTATCAGGCAATAAGAAGTAACAAAAAAAGATGTCATTTACGACCTAATGACTGATTTTGGTTTAAATTTTAGTAAACAGCTGGCAAATTATAATTTAAATATGGCTGTACAGAACTCTCGTGCTTTTTGGCGATGAGAAATACAGATAATAGTAGTGTTTGGATAACTAACATTTATATTATTTAAGAGTGTTGCCTCAGTTTCTTCATCAAGAGCGGACGTAGCCTCGTCAAGTAACAAAACTGGGGCATTCTTAAGCAAGGTGCGGGCAATGCAGATTCTTTGTGCCTGTCCTTCAGACAGAGATGTACCACTCTCGCCGCATGGTGTTGATAGCCCCTGCGGCAAACCCTTTATAAAATCAGCCTTCACAATTTTTAGCACATGGTACAGTTCTTCATCTGTTGCGTTCGGGGCGGCAAGTTTTAGGTTGGATCTAATTGTTCCGCTAAAAAGAGTATTGCCCTGTGGCACATATGCAAATAGGGAAAGCGTGCTGCTACCAATCTTATAAGAGAACTTATCGGTATAAACGGAAATTTCACCACAATTTGGTTTGAACAGGCCCAGCATAAGACGAATTAGCGTTGTTTTGCCACGTCCGGTGGGTGCAGAAATCAACGTGCGTGATCTGGGAGGAAAATCATAACTGACATTGTCAAGTATCAATTTATTCTGATCATAACCAAATGAGACATTTGTCAACTTAACCCCGATCTCGAGTTTCTCTAAATAAACGTTTGAGGCTTCGGATGTGCTGGACAAAACTGACTCGCTTGCAGAGTCTTCACTTATCTGTTTTATCTCAAGTAGCCTTTCGCCAGAAGTCAGAAGTCCAATTATTTCAGGTACAAATTTAATCATACCTCTAGCAGGTCTCTGAATTTGAGCAACCAATTGTATAAAAGCAATTAATGTTCCATACGTGATTAAGCCTTTTGAGAGATGATATGTCCCCCAAATAAATGTAAACAAATATGCACAGGCGAAACCAAAATTAACAACTAATGTAGAAGTAATAGAAAAGAAAGATCTGCGCCTCACAAAATTTACAAGCAGATCCTGCGTGAAACAAATTTTGCTTAAAGATACAGAAATTGCCCCCTCTAATGTTCTAATAATAATATTATTGTGGATACTTTCCTGATATTGTGATTGTAAACGGCTATCAATGTCCCTGACTCTTCGTGATATTCGTCGAATCTTTTTTACATACAATTTGCTCAATATTAGAAAGAACGGAATAATAATTACTATAAAAAGAGATAAATTCTTATCCATTAAATACAAAAATGCGAAAGCGCCACAGAACTGCACTGCAACAACAAAAAATGAGGGCAAAGTATCAGTTACAAAATTGATAATAATATTTACATCTTTTTCAATCCTATTAACAAGATCACCGCTATGATATTTATTACGAAAAAGCCATGGTGTGGAGATTGCATTTTTAAATATATCAAGTTGCATTTTGTTTGTTGCTTTTACACTTAACATTGCATTTATCCAGCTTCGCCATGCAGATACAATTAACTGCAAAACCATTGTGATGACAAGTAAGAATGTTGCTGTAGTCAATGAAAAACAATTACTAACATCAGTAGCAATGTCTATAGTTTTTTTTGTAATCCAAACGAAGAAAAAATCAAGTGCCACAATTATTAAGCCTGCAACAATATTGTTAAAAAATTGCAGGCGGTTGGCCTTCAACTGATGCCAAACAAGCAATATAATATTTTTGTTTAATTGTTCCACCAATAGAATCTATTATTTTAACGTTTGTCTGCTCCCCATAGAAGTTTTTTTCTTAGTGTTGAGAAGAAAGAGTGGTCTAAAGAGCGAACAATGTGAATGGGATTTGGAGCTTTATTTATAATTATAGTCGTAGAATCTCGGAAACTAGTACTTCTTCCGTCAATAGCTATCATAAAATTTCGTGAACGGCTCTTAACTTTAAGGCATACCTGAACGTTATCATTTAGGACAAATGGACGTATAGACAAACTATGTGCTGCAATTGGAGAGATAATTATAGATTTGGAATCAGGTGAAATAATCGGACCACCAACGCTCAGAGAATATCCCGTTGATCCTGTGGGAGTGCTAACAATTAGCCCATCTGCCTGATAGGTCGCAAGATAATTTTCATTCACGTAGGTGCTGATACTTATCATTGAAGACATATCGTGTTTAAGTATTGCCACTTCGTTTAAGGCGAAAGGATTATCAACGTTTTGTCCATCATTAAAACGGCATTGAAGCAAGGATCGACTTTCAAGCTGGTATTTGCCCGAAAACAAGTTTTCGAAAAATGGCATAGAGTTCAGTGGAGGCACGTCACTAATGAATCCAAGCCTTCCCGTATTTATCCCTATAATCGGTATGTCAAATTGCCCTATTTGTTGAACCGTCTTTAGAAAGGTACCATCTCCACCTATGCTTAAAGCAAAGTCCATGCTGCCATCAACATTCTCAAAGATACTATATTTGCCAAGGTGTAACCCAACGCTATCCTCAAGAAAAACGGCAAAGTCTTTTTCTATATAAATATCACCACCAAGAGTAGTGATATTATCTATCACTTCTTTAATATTTGTTGATTTCTCTGATTGGAATGTATTGCCAAACAAAGCGAATGAAAATGAAGTTCTACTCACGTGAAAAACTAAATATTATATTTTTAGCAAATTTAATATTTTTCCTTATTAGAATTTCTTTTTTAATTAGTAATTTTACCTAGTCTAAATAAATTATAATTGTTTTAAAACTTTTTTCGATAATGACCAGACTAAGTGTAAATATTAATAAGATAGCAACTCTTCGAAATGCAAGAGGCGGAAACAATCCTAATGTTTTGAAAACGGCACTTGATTGCGAACGGTTCGGTGCACAAGGAATAACAGTACACCCTCGTCCAGATGAAAGACATATCAGAAAGACAGACGTCTATGAACTTCATTCTTTTATTACTACAGAATTTAATGTTGAAGGTTATCCTTCTGAAGATTTTTGTAATCTTGTCCTTGATGTTTGCCCGACCCAGGTTACATTGGTCCCTGACACTCCAACCCAACTGACATCTAATTCTGGTTGGGATACGGTTCGCCATCAAAATTTTCTCAAAGACATAGTTTCGGCCTTTAAGGAAAAAGGTATTCGTACTTCTATTTTTGTTGAAGCCAATCCAACCATGATTGAGAATGCAAAAAAAACAGGATGTGATAGGGTGGAGTTGTACACCGAACCTTATGCCACACAATATACCCAAGACAAGCAGATGGCCATAACCCCTTTTATAAAGGCGGCAATGGTAGCACGCGAAAACGAACTTGGGCTTAATGCAGGACATGACCTAAATCTTTCTAATCTAAGATTCTTTCATCAACAGATACCATGGATTGACGAAGTAAGTATAGGTCATGCTTTGATTTGCGATGCTTTGTATTTTGGTCTAAAAAACACTATATATCAATATTTGGAACAATTAAAATGATACAACGATTTTACGTAGCCTTGTTAATGATTTCAATAAGTATAGCGATGTTTTCAAGCAATTCCATTACAGTTGCCCAAAAACTCGCCGTCAGACTTATGGGACAAAATCAAGCAGATAGAATCATATTCAAGGAAATTGATTCTGATACTGACAAATTTATTTTGTATTCCAATGCAGACAAAATTGTAATTGCCGGAAACTCAACAAACTCTATGGCTGTTGGATTGGGACATTATCTTAAGTATATCTGCTTGACCAACATATCGTGGGACAGTGCCGATGATATACATCTGCCCGACAAACTACCAGTAATTTCAAGCCCGATTACAAGGAAAGCAATCGTTGAGAACAGATTCTATCTTAATTATTGTACATTCGGTTATACAATGGTTTGGTGGCAATGGAAAAATTGGGAACGATTCATTGACTGGATGGCTATAAATGGTGTAAACCTTCCATTGTCAATAACTGGACAGGAGGCTGTATGGTATAAAGTTTGGAAGAAACTTGGCTTATCAGACGCCGACATACGCTCATATTTTACAGGGCCTTCTCACTTGCCATGGCATCGGATGATTAACTTGGACTATTGGCAAGGGCCACTTCCTATGTCGTGGCTACGGCATCAGGAGAATCTGCAGAAGAAAATCGTAAAAAGAGAAAGAGAATTGGGTATGCACCCCATCTTGCCTGCATTCGCTGGTCATGTACCCGCCTCATTAAAAAAAATATATCCAAACGCTAAAATTAGCCAGACAAGCTCTTGGGGAGGATTTAAAGATAAATACAGAAGCCATTTTCTGGATCCTGAAGATACCCTATTTGCCGTAATACAAAACATCTATTTAAAAGAACAAACAAAACTATATGGTACAGACCATTACTACGGAATAGATCCTTTCAATGAAATTGACCCTCCATGTTGGGAGCCTGATTTTTTAAACAAAGTTGGGAAAAAAATCTATAACTCACTGTTGTGTAATGACACAGAGGCCAAGTGGGTTCAGATGACTTGGCTATTTTATATCGACAGATCAAATTGGACCGCACCTCGTATTAATGCGTTCCTTAATTCTGTGCCACATGACAGATTGATACTGCTTGATTATTTTGCAGAAAATACAGAGGTTTGGAAGAAAACTGACTCTTATTACGGCCACAAATTCATTTGGTGTTATCTTGGCAATTTCGGCGGCAATACAATGCTCGCAGGTAATTTTGCAGAAACAGGGAGAAGAATTAATTATGCGATAAGAAATGCTAAAAGCATAACAGGCATTGGTTCTACGCTTGAAGGAATTGATTGCAACCCGATTATGTATGAATTTGTTTTTGATCACGCTTGGAGTCCATTACAAAATGATTATGATTGGGTCTCATCGTGGGCAGATAGACGAATTGGCTGTAAAAACGATGCCAACAGAGAAGCATGGCATTTACTTGTTGATAGTATATATAGCCAAAGTGCATCATTAGGCCAGGCACCTTTAGTAAATTCTCGTCCCTCATTCAGTGGTTTTGGCAATTGGACAACTAACCCGAACTATTCCTACAACAATGAGGTTTTAGGCAATGTCATGAAGAAGATGCTTGAGGCAACAGATAGTTTAAAACATTTGCCTGATGCACAATTGTTTGACATGACTAATGTCTTACGCCAATATCTTAGTAATCGTTTTTTAGAAATACGCGACAGTTTTACTGTTGCATATAATGCAAAATCACTTGATAATGCAGAATTTTTGGCAAACAAAATGAAACAAATGTTGAACGACATCGAGAAAACAGTTTCATTGCACTCATACTTCTCATTCGGGAAATGGATTTACAATGCAGAGCAATTTGCCAAAAAAAATAATGAAAGGGAATATTATCGGCGGTCAGCCTGTACTATTTTAACAACTTGGGGCGAGACCCCACAATCTTTGAATGATTATGCGTCACGAACATGGAGTGGACTAGTGTCAGGTTACTATGCCCCTCGTTGGCAGATGTTTTTGGACACCGCTTTATCCACTTTGCGAGAAAGCAGACCTTTTGACAAGGATAAATATATCAAGACTGTCACTGATTTTGAGCGCGAAATATCTGCTGGTAAGATTAGTCTCCCCCCAATAAATAATCCTGAGAAGAACCCTTTAGATGTTATGCGTAAAATTCTATATAGGTATTCGAAATAAATTAAAAAATATGTAATCATGAAAAGAGCTGTTATTTTTATTGCAGAGGGCTTTGAAGAAATCGAAGCCCTGTCCATTGTGGATATACTACGTCGAGGTGGAGTAGAGGTTAACATGATGTCTGTTTCTGACAACCCTTATGTTACAGGTGCCCATGGCATAGAAATCGTTACAAATTCTGTAAGCGAATTTGAATTAACAGACGAAGATATGATAATACTGCCTGGCGGACTGCCTGGTGCTGACAATCTTAGAAAATCTGCTGTAGCATGTGAAACCATTAAATACTTTGCCACCCATAACAGATTTATAGCAGCAATATGCGCTGCGCCATATGTGTTAGGGCAGTTAGGAATACTTAAAGGTAAGAAAGCAACATGCTACCCTGGATTTCAAGAACACCTGATTGGCGCAGATTACACAGCGGCCGAAGTCGAAATTGATGGCAATATCATAACAGCCAACGGGCCAGCTTCTGCTTCAAAGTTTGCGTTGACATTGCTGGAGTGTCTGGAAGGAAAAAACAAATCCTGCCAGATTGCGGAAGGTATGCTTTTGAAGTGATAGAAAATCTCTGCCACCATGTATGTTATAATTGTTGCTGGGGGTAAAGGCTTGCGTATGGGGAATGCTATACCTAAGCAGTTTCTTCCGCTACATGGAAAACCTGTTATTTTTCATACCATAGAAAGGTTTATGGAAGCATTGCCTGACATTAAAGTTATTGTCGTGCTAAATCCAGACTTTTTCGCATATTGGGAGGACTTAAAAAATAGGTTTTCATTCGAATATAATTGCTCAGTGTGTGCAGGTGGAAGCAAGCGCTTTTATAGTGTAAAAAATGGTATTGCAAGTATCATGGAGGAGAAGGATGAAATTGTTGGCATCCATGATGCGGTTCGTCCATTGGTAAGCGTAAATGTGATACGAAATCTTTATGCCGAAACCAACAAATATGATGCTGTAATACCAACAAATAGACCTGTAGATTCTATTAGGTTACTAGATGGCAGCGGCCATTCGTGTGCAATGAACAGAAATAACGTATTACTTGTACAAACTCCACAAGTCTTTAAACTATCCCTGCTTCGCAAAGCCTATTCACAGCCATATAACCCTTGTTTTACTGATGATGCTTCGGTGGTTGAAGCATGTGGGCAAACTATAACAATGATAGAAGGCAACAAAGAAAATATAAAGATTACAACACCTGTTGATCTTAAATTCGCAGAATCGTTATTGTCTCAATAACGATTCTGCCCTAATTAGTCATAAGATTTCGGCGTATAGGTCTAATTGCAGGATTTTTGAGACCTACTTTTTTTCTATAGGCCAAGAATTCAAATCTCATACCAGTCTTTGTTTCATGTAAGGGTTGGAAAAGGGTGGGTCAAAGCATTTTTAATATGAGATTCAAATTTGTCTATTAAGTGTCAACGGATTTTCCATGTTGACACATAGAGTATAGCCGGTAAACGCCTGTGATTAGTGTTTACCTCCTAATTAATTCTCTCTTTATTAACTTTGCATCATTAACTTCTAAAGCAAACATGACGCATACACACTCTGTGAAACACTACCCCAATAAAAAGAAACTATAAAAATAATAATTAATCTTTCCTATTATACAAAAAGAGTTCGGTGCAAAACCGAACTCTTTCTATTACTAGAGCATGTTTAACACTCTAACTTTTTGAGGTCACTTCACTATATAGCTCTTTGTTTTTAGAACCATTTTACATAGCAGAAATCTTGGCGATGAGGCAATTCGCTGTTTTTGGGATATAAGCGGAATGCATACTTAAAGCTACCTGCATTATCAATAGTGCCGACGAGCTGATATACAGTAAGATTGTTTTCGTGGCCAACTATATCAAAGGGGGTTACATTGTATACAAAATCTTTTCCCTCGCTGTCAGTGGCGACTGTAACCATTTCAATGCCAATAGAATCTTCCAGACCTGCAGTATTAACTTTAACAACAACAGTATTTTTTATACCGCTAATAATTGTTGTCTGCTTGGCATTGCCGTTAATCTCTACTGACTCTACATTGATATTGGTCCAATTAGATGCCACCATTTCTTTCCAAGCCACTATCTCCTTGGCTTTTGCATTATCATTTTTACTGATGTCTTTGAAACGTTTCGCCATTCTGTTATAGAATTTATCGTAGTAATCGTCAAGCTGGCGTTTCATCGTATAGTGAGGTGCAATCTGTGCGATGGAATTCTTAATGGCATGAACCCAGGAAACGGAGAACCCTCTCTTGTTTCTAGAATAGTAGAGGGGAATGATTTCGCGTTCTAACAGACTGTAAATTGTTGATGCATCAAGTCGGTCTTGGTGTTCTTGGTTCTGGTACGTGCGTTTTTCAGTTAACGCCCAACCTGCCCCCTCACGGTATCCTTCAAGCCACCAGCCGTCAAGGACTGACAGGTTCAATAATCCGTTCATAAGTGCCTTTTCACCCGATGTGCCAGAGGCTTCCAATGGTCTGGTCGGAGTGTTCATCCAGATATCTACACCCGAGATAAGACGTCTTGACAACTGCATGTCATAATTCTCAAGGAAGAGAATCTTGCCAAGAAATTCAGGAGACTGGCTGATGTCATAAATCTTTTTAATAAGTCCTTGGCCTGCTCCGTCTGCGGGGTGGGCCTTTCCTGTATAGATAAATTGTACGGGATAATCCTGATTGTTGACGATTTTCTTAAGACGTTCAAGGTCTGAAAAAAGAAGGTGGGCGCGTTTGTATGTCGCAAATCGGCGACCAAAACCTATTAGCAAGGCATTGGGGTTGATTTTATCAAGCAACGAAACAACACGTGATGGGTCACCCTGATTCTTTAACCAAGTTTTTCTAAAACGACCACGTATGTAGTTAATGAGTTTTGTCTTCAATTCTATGCGTAGATTCCAGATTTCTTCGTCTGGTACGTCATAAATCTTCTCCCATATCTTGGGATTGCTTTGGTCAAGATAGAAATCTTCTCCAAAATATTTCTCATAAAGAGATTTCCATTCGCGCGAAGCCCAAGTAGGCAGGTGGACACCATTTGTGACATAGCCAACATGGTTTTCAGAAGGGAAATAACCTTTCCAGATATCATTAAACATATTCTGGCTGACCTTACCATGAAGTTTGGACACGCCGTTTATTTCTTGACATGTTTTGCAGCAGAATGTTGACATGCAAAAGCGTTCTCCTTTATCATCGGGATTTGTCCTGCCAAGCCCAATAAGGTCATCCCAACTGATACCAAGTTTTTCCGCATAGGCACCAAGATATTTTTTAGTTAATTCTTCGTCAAAATAATCATGACCAGCAGGAACAGGTGTGTGAACGGTATATAAACCCGATGCGCGAACCAACTCAAGGGCCTGATTGAATGTCAGTCCTTGCTTTACATACTCAACAAGGCGATAAAGATTACAAAGTGCGGCATGTCCTTCGTTGCAGTGGTAGACATCTCGTTTGATGCCAAGTTGATCAAGAAGTTGCATTCCGCCGATACCTAAAAGATACTCCTGTTTAATTCTGTTTTCCCAATCTCCGCCATACAAAGTATGAGTGATATTTTTGTCAAATTCAGAATTCAGGTTGTTGTCCGTATCAAGCAAATAAAGAGTGATACGTCCAACGTCAACTTTCCATACGTTAGCATAAACTGTTGCATATGGGAAAGGAACGCCGATAACAAGTTGCTGACCATTGTCGTCAAGAACCTTCTGGTATGGTAACTGGTCGAAATCTTGTGGCTCGTATTTCGCAATCTGGGTTCCATCCATCGCTAACTCTTGTGTGAAGTAACCATAGCGGTACAACAGGCCAACACCAACCAGATCAACATTGCTGTCAGATGCCTCTTTCAAGTAATCGCCGGCAAGAATACCAAGACCACCGGAATAGATCTTCAGAAAATGGTATATTCCGTATTCCATGCAGAAGTATGCAACTGAAGCACGGCTCTTGTCAGGTTTGGCTGTCATATATGACTTAAACTGCTCATAGACTTTGTTCATACGCTCAACAAAAACCTTATTTTTGGTCAGCGCAGTTAATTCTTCATAAGAAAGCCCCGCAAGAACTTCAATCACATTATCTTTCTTCTGTGTAAAAAGATCTTCTTTTATACTTCGGAAAAGATTATATGCATCGGTATTCCATGTCCACCATAAATTTTTTGACATTTCCTCCAATTTTGACAGCTCTTTAGGTATGTTTGCCTGAACGGTAAGAGCTTTCCAATCGGGAGTGTTCACATTACTAACTTTTACATTCATTTTTTGGGAATTTTTAAATTCGATATAATGTATTACTATTGCCTATTTGTTGCATTGTATTTTAAAGATAACGTGTAAGCATCAAGATAATACTTGATGAAATCTTTCCATTGTGCTTTGAGTGAAAGTTTGCGTGCAGCCTCTTGTATCTTGATATATTCCAAATCTGACAGCATGGATAATCCTTGAATTGAAACCGCTATTTCACATGCACACTGTTCGTAGTTGTTGTCTGTCCTTTGAATCACTGCCACTCCGTCTGATAGAATAGCCTGATGGCCTACTTGTGTGTTTACCCACTGGCCGAAACCGCTCAAATTGGTCGTAAGACATGGAATACCAAAAGCAATACTTTCAAGAGGTGTGTACCCCCATGGTTCATAATAAGATGGGTATATACAATAGTCGGAAGCCGTTAGAAAATCATAGTATGGCATATTAATTATGCCATCTTGCCCATCTAGGTAGGAAGGAATAAACAAGAGATGTATGTTGCTGTTTTTTGACAACGATAAACCACAATTATAAATCGCCGATACAATTTTTTCAGACTCAAAATTATACAACTCGTGGGTAATAAAAGGATGGGGGAGAGGGGAGCATTCTGTGGCATCAAGTATTTTGATGCCATTTTTTTTCTTGAGCCGTTCCTGTAAATCTTTTCGGGCTTCTTTTTTCCAGCATGGAACAGCAATTACCGCCAAGACTTCTCGCGACAGTGATTTGTTTTTTTCAAGCAAACTCAGTGCACTCAGAAAAAGATCAAATCCCTTACATCTGAAGTCATTGCGTCCGCTTGTTGAAACTATCAAAGTTTCATTGCCAAGTGCAGAGCCGGAAAGGGCATTGTATGCGTTAAGCAGTGCTTTGCGAGCTTTTGTACGCACACTCTTCATTACAGCGCCTTTTACAACAAAAGATGGGTCAAAGCCGTTTGGAAGAATAATATCACACTTGCGCCCAAAAAACTGCTTGCATTCCCTGTCGGTTACTTCTGATACGGTTGTGAGACAATCTGCCTCAAGAGCTGCGGCTTTCTCAACACTGTGTTTTGACTGCATGTTAAGTTCAGTTGCCATCTGGTCTCCGTAGTAACCGTCAAAATATTCATACAGATTTTTGTTGTTTGTGGTGATGGAACGTCCGACACTTGTGGCGTGGGTAGTAAAAACAGTTCCCATGGAAGGAGCATTCATTTTTACATACAGAAGACCAAAACCACTCATCCATTCGTGAGCCTGAAACACTGCCGTTAGTTTAGATGCAGACTGCTGGTTTAGCCAGTTATACGCCAATACCGCCAGTTTGCCTGCCATATATGAGAACATGCATGCCTCGTCATAATCACCGTAGGCATGCAGCGAATCCACTTTATAACGAGACCAGATTTCAGCGTATATAGCATCTTTTTCAGCAAAAAGATTTTGAAAATCCACCAGAGCGACAACAGGCTTGCCTGGTATTTGCCATCTGCCAAAACGTACAGGAATACCTTCTTTGGCGGCAAGTTCTCTTAGAGGTTTGTAAAGATTTTCCTCATAGGAAAACAGTGGATTTTCTTTCTGGTTGTTTAAGTCGGGGCCGATGTAAATAAGATTATCTTTGTAAAGCAGGCTCAGCACTTTTGCTTGGGTGGACAAAACGGTATATATTCCACCAACTTTATTACAAACTTCCCAACTTGTTTGGAAAACAATGTCGGAGGGTTTGGAAACTCGTTTCATGTTTTTATATTAATAAGGTTCTTTATAATCTTATGCAAAAATACAATATTATTAGTTAATCTCATCAACTTTAAACACAAAGTTTCTTAAAAAGTCTATCTTGGGTGGAAATCTTGGCTATGTCAAATTATTTTATATAAATGTTTTCCTTTAATCCTCCGATGCTTATTCTCCGATGCTTACTTGGATGCCCGTTTGCTTTTTGAGTCGTTTGCATAAGAAAAAAGGTAATAGACCTGTTGAGGTGACAAGACTGTAGCAAACTTCTGGCTATATTTTTTTCTTACTTCCAAAACCTTAGCATCAGAAGCCCATCTTGCGTTGTTCAGCATTATTGCTTGGTTTGAGGTAAGTTTGTCTTTCCTTATTGCCGTAAGATTTTTTTCTTTTAGATTGTCATAAATGTTTTTTGCAGAGCGAAGTTCTTTACGATAGGAATAGAAAACAGGTCGCAGCCTGTTCTTGTCTTCTTTTGAAAGGGCAAGTTGTTTGGAAACATAATCAAAAATTTCCCTATCTTTCTGACTTTGAGCACATATAAAAAGTGTTGTGGCGAAAAAAGTCGCAATAAAAAATAATGTTTTTTTCATGGCAGTCTGGTTTTGATGTAAAAAAGAATGAGAGTCAGACTGTAAGCGGAGTTCTGTGTTGCAAAATCATCAGATATGCAATGTTCGTCATTTGTCTGGATTGATTGTTGCCAATCAATTCTATCGTGCCACCCTCTGACGGGAACAAAGTTCTTGGACGGACAGCCCTCAACCGTCAGTTTACATGCACTTTCATCCTTCGCCATGCACATGCCACACATCACTGTACGGCATCGTGAGCTCTTACCTCACGTTCTCACCCTTACCTGCAAAAAAGAAGGCGGTTATTTTCTTCTACATTACGGCATTCTCACGAATACTTCCTGTTAGGAAGCGAAGTGTCCTGTGATGCCCCGACTTTCCTCTGGCATAGCATAGCATGTCAGCGACAAACCATCTGGCTCTGCATTCTTCTTACTTTTTTCTGACAGCAAAAATAGTGAAAATTACTTATAATTCCCCTTTGATTATTTCTAAACTATTCTTAAACAGCTTATTTTTAAGGTTAAATGATTGAAAAAACGCAAAAAATGCTCTTACTGATTATTCTCATAAGAAAATGAAATTATATTTTTGCACATCGATATTGAAATAGAATTACAATAATTATACAACTTCATTATGAAAACAAACAAATTTAAATTATTGGCGATTTGTTTAATGTTTGGCACATTTTCGGTGCTGACAACAAATGCAACGAACGCTTTAAGTACCTCAGCGGCCATGGTGGATCTTACCAGTGCCGCAGAAAGCACAGTAAACTCTGTTGTGTATATTAAAGTTACAATAGCGGGTAAGATTGTGAAACAGTCTTACACGTCTCCATTTGACGACTTCTTCGGTGACTTCTTTGGATTTGGCGGTGGGCAGAACCGCAAGCAGCAAGTAGAGACCCCTAAACGTCAAGCGGCTGGTAGTGGTGTAATTATTTCATCTGACGGCTATATTGTTACAAACAATCATGTCGTGGAAGATGCTGATGAAATTCAAGTCAAACTCAACGACAAACGTGAATTTAAAGGTAGAATAATCGGGACTGATAAAACATCCGACTTGGCCTTAATAAAAATAGAAGCAGACAAGCTACACGCAATCCCAATAGGAGACAGTGACAAGTTGAAGCTCGGAGAATGGGTTTTGGCCGTAGGCAATCCGTTTAATCTGACAAGCACAGTGACGGCTGGTATCGTAAGTGCCAAATCTCGCTCATTGAATGCAAATGACGTTGAATCGTTTATACAGACAGACGCAGCTATCAACAGTGGAAACTCTGGTGGTGCATTAGTAAATGCACAAGGAGAACTTGTTGGTATTAATGCTATGTTATATAGTCAAACAGGCTCTTTCACTGGTTATGGGTTTGCTATCCCTACAACAATAATGAACAAGGTTGTGGAAGATCTAAAAAAATACGGAACAGTTCAACGTGCTTTGCTTGGCATATCCGGAGCGGATCTCAATAAATATGTTGACGAGCAAAAAGACAAGGGCAAAACTGATGCGGATCTTGATTTTGGAGTAACAGAAGGAATTATAGTCTTGGAAGTTCCAGTTGATGGAGCAGCGGCAGTTGCTGGCATTGAAGAAAAAGACGTTATCACTGCCATTGACAGCAAACCTATCAAATCTATGGCAGACATGAAAGAAATTCTTGCCACGCATCGCCCTGGTGATAAAATTACTGTAACGTTTATCCGTAAGAAAAAGACATATAATAAAGAAGTCGTACTTAGGAATATTCAAGGTACTACAGATACAGTTTCGGAAGTTGACACCAACAGCTTGGGTATAGCTCTTAAGCCACTTTCGGCTGAACAGAAAAAAGAGTTAGCTCTTTCTAATGGACTGCTCGTTTTCTCTATTAAGGACGGGAAAATGAAAGAAGCCGGTATTACAAAGGGGCTTATTCTTCTTGAGGTAAACGGAGTCAAGATGAATACAAAGACAGATTTTGATGAAGTCGTCAAGGCCGCAAATTCATCAAAAGACCCTGTGCTGTGGATTAAAGCAAAAACGCAGAGTGGAAAGCCTTGTAGCTTTGCAGTTGATCTTAGCGAAAACAAGAAGGATAAGAAATAAGTACTTGGACACAGCGTAGCGAAAACAGAATGTAGAATCACATATTTCGTTGTAATTTAAATTGCACCCCAAAAGTCTGACAAGAAACTTTTTGGGGTGCATTTTTTTGACTTGGTATTTATTTGCATGTTGACACAATCTTGCTTTCTAACAAAAACATCATAGAGCCTTGCTTGGCGAGGTTACTGTATTCCGCTAACTAGTAGACTTGTGTCAGCTAGCTTAGCGGACGCGAATCTACTAACCTAGCGGACACGAGTCTGCTAGGTTAGCGGAATGACATCAGTTCTGGTTACATCATTTCACGAACGTTCTTGGTTGCTGTGATACACGCTTGCTATCAGGTGTGCGCAGGGTTAGCTGATTTAGCTGTTTTAAAGTAAGGTATAGTCTCTGATTCTGTTACGTCCTCTTTTGTCGTAAGACAAAGGTGGTATTGAACATGTTTGCCACATGAAACACAGATGCTTACATGAACAAAGAAAGTCTACAAGGCAAGACTATGCTGCTGGGTTGAAGTCACGTTTAGGAAGCGCTTGATATAAAGCAGTCCTGCAAGAGTTAGCCCGAATGGGAATGCCATCCAAATGCCGAATGTGCCCCAATTCATCCAGATACCCAAGATGTAACTGATAGGCAGGGACACTAATACATAGGCAACAAATGAATATTTCATAAGCTTCTTGACATCGCCAAGTCCCCTCAGCCCGTTGGCAAAAATAAGTTGTAGGCCGTCACCAAATTGATATAGAACAAGGGGGTAGGCAAGAGCTGCGACGATTGAAGCCACTTCACTGTTGTCGGTAAACAGATATGAGACCTCGTGTCTGTAGATGAAGGCAACATAACTTAAGATAATGCTAAGGGCAAGTATCATCTCATATCCGGCAAATGTAGCGTGGCGTACTGCAAGCATGTTGCCAAGACCATTGTGATTGCTTACCCTAATGGCAACGGCGTTGGACACTCCTACGTATGTCATAAAAAGAACATTCGCGATATTTATCATTACTTGATGGGCGGCAAGCGCATTTGTACCTATCCAACCGAGGAATACGGCAACAACAGCAAAAGAAGCCGACTCCATGCCCATTTGCAGTGATATGGGCCACCCCAAGCGATTAAGCAAGGCCAAATCTTTGCGGGAAATCAAAGTTGCATGCCAATGTTTGCTGTATTTGTGATATCTGTGGGTAAAGAAAAAAACATAAATGTAGACAAGTAGCATGAGCACTCTTGATGCCAATGTTGCCCAAGCCGCACCAACAATGCCTAATTCGGGAAATCCCCAATTTCCAAAAATCAACAACCAGTTCAACACAATGTTGCAGACATTGCCGACAAGCATAATCATCATGCCTACAACAGTGTCGTTTATGCTGTCCGTAAGTTGTCTAAAAGCGTTAATAACGGCCATTATAGGCAGTGATACCAACTGAAGCATCAGATACGGTTTCATTAGTGGTAGCAACTCGTCAGGTTGTCCCATATAAGGCAGACAGAAATACAGTATAACAAGACCTACGGTCATTAAACAACCCTGCAGAAAATCAACAATAACACTGCTTTTGAAGACCCTTACAATATGCGAAGTCTTCCCTTGGCTAAATAAAGCTCCGATTTGTGATACAGATCCGATAGAAAAACCAAACGTAAGGAGCAAGGCCATAAGAAACATGTTATTTACAAAACCAGCCGCTGCCAACTCTTCTGTAGAGTGTTGCCCAACCATTATGTTGTCTGCTAGGTTTTGCAATGTCAGACCGATTTGACCTATGCTTATAGGGATGCCTAATTTGAAGATTGCCTTATATTCATTAGGGTAGTAATATCTCATCAAAGTTTAATTTAACCTTAATTCCGCAACACTATAGTTTAACATTATTTATAAGTGCCTGAGCAACAAA
>ENA-ORPK01000491-ORPK01000491.1-human-gut-metagenome-genome-assembly--contig:-NODE-491-length-37111-cov-3.860212_pt1 | contig 37111 bp, 41 predicted proteins | sample MGYA00242139_ERZ509068 | MGnify/ENA primary metagenome ERZ509068 (study PRJEB26280, sample SAMEA2338687) | human gut metagenome | biome: human gut; feature: human-associated habitat; material: faeces...
CAGGGTGCGGCGGCGGGAGCGGATCACGCGGAAACCGTTGGTATTACTCACTTTTCGTCCTCCACAGGCACGAACCGCGGGCCGCGGTAGCCGTCCTTTTCCACCGTTTCCGACCACATGGAGGCGGGGCGCACCCACAACCCGCCGTCGCCGTACAGGGCGCGGTAGACCACCATGTCCTCCAGCGTCTCCGAGTGCCGGGCCAGGCCCAGCACCTGATATTCATTGCCCTTGAAATGCCGCCACCGGCCGGGGCGGATGGTTTCCTGCGTCATATGGGTCGCCTCCTTGTGTGATGGATCCAGTATACAGGAAATTCGGCGAAAAGGGAAGTCCCTGTGGAAAAATGCGGCGGCATATGATAGAATGGAGAAAACGCAATGGGAGGGCACTATGATGCAGCATGAGATCACCACGTCGTCGCCCCTGCTGGACGGCAGCGGCAATCTGCGGGAGCCGGGCTATGCCAAGCGGCTCCTGCCCATCTATCGCCGGGCGGACGTCCGGGCTCCGGCGTCCCGGATCAAGGAGTGGGACTATTACCTGGTGGCCAACGACCACTTCGCCGTGGCTCTGACCATCGACGACAACGGGTACATGGGCCTGGACTCCATTTCCTTCCTGCACTTCGATGAGGGCTGGGAACGCACCAAAAGCCCCATGCGGGCCTTTCCCATGGGCCGGACAGGCCTGCCGGAGTCGTCGGCCAGGGGCACCACCGCCATCTCCGGAAGGGGCTATGCCCTGGTGTTCCGGCACGTGCCGGAGGGTCGGGAGCTGACCTTCCACATGGAGAAATTTCTGGACGGCCAGACCATAGACGGGTCCATTGTCCTGACGGAGGAGCCGGAGGAGTCCATGGTCATCTGCACGCCCTTTGACAAGCCCGGGTGCTTCTACTTCAACCAGAAGATCAACTGTATGCGGGCCCGGGGCCAGGTGCAGCTGGGGGAGAAAACCTACGTCTTTGACCCGGCGGACTCCTTCGGCGTGCTGGACTGGGGCCGGGGGGTGTGGACCTATCACAACACCTGGTATTGGGGCAGCGCCTCCGGCCAGGTGGAGGGCGTGCCCCTCGGGTGGAACATCGGCTATGGCTTCGGCGATACCTCCGCTGCCAGCGAGAACATGCTGTTTTACGGCGGCAAGGCCCACAAGCTCAGCCAGGTGCGGTTCCATATCCCCCAGCGGGAGGGAAGGGACGACTTCCTGTCCCCCTGGTGCTTTACCTCCGACGACGGGCGGTTCGAGATGAAGTTTGACCCCATTCTGGACCGGGCCGCCTGCACGGACGTCAAGCTCATCTGCTCGGATCAGCACCAGGTATTTGGTTACTTTGACGGCCGCGCGCTGCTGGACGACGGCACGGAACTGTATCTGTCACACTTCCTCGGCTTTGCAGAAAAGGTCTACAACAAATGGTAAAAACAAAACTCCTCATCTGGGACTGGAACGGAACGCTGCTCGACGACACCGCCTGCTGTTTTGAGATCACAAATGCGATGCGGCGCGAACGCGGCATGGCCCCGCTCCCGGATCTTGATACCTATCGCGGGCTGTTCCGCTTTCCCGTGATCGACTATTACCGCGACATGGGATACACCTTTGAAACGGAATCCTATGAGGCGATCTCAGTGGATTATATCGCGCGCTATGCGGCGGCGGTCGGCGGCTGCACGCTCCAGCAGGGCGCGCTCGAAACGCTGGAGACCGTAAAGCGCATGGGGATTCCGCAGCGCATCCTCTCCGCCACGGGGCAGGAGCGGCTCGACATCGAAACCGAACTGTTCGGTATCCGCAGCTATTTCATCGAGATCCTTGGGCAAAAGGATAATCTTGCGCACAGCAAAGTCGAGCGCGGCAGAGCTTATCTTGCAAAGAGCGGTATCGCGCCGCAAAGCGTTCTGTTCGTCGGCGATACGGATCACGACTATGAGGTCGCGTCGGCGATGGGCTGCCGCGTGGCGCTGCTCTCGTGCGGGCACCAAACGCGCGATAAGCTGGAGCGCTGCGGCGCGCCGATTCTTGATGCACTCTCGGAGCTGCCGAGCTTATTATAAGGACTTGTTTTCGGACAGTCCGTAAAAACAAAGGAAGAAACACAGAAATGGAATGTAAAGAGAAAACAAAACTGACTACAAACGAAACGCTTTTGATCGCGACCATGCTGTTCGGACTGTTCTTCGGTGCGGGCAACCTGATCTTCCCCGTATACATGGGGCAGCTTGCAGGCAGCAATGTCTGGAGCGCGATCGCAGGCTTTCTCATCACCGCCGTGGGTCTCCCGCTGCTCGGCGTTGCTTCGATCGGCATCAGCCGCAGCGACGGCTTAGTAGAACTGTCCGGCAAGGTCGGCCGCGGTTACAGCATTGCTTTCACCTGCGCGCTGTATCTGTCCATCGGGCCGTTCTTTGCCATTCCCCGCTGCGCCACCGTTCCCTTCACCGTTGCGGTTTCCGGCCTGCTCCCGCCGGAGAAACAGCCGGTCGCGCTCGCGATCTTTTCGCTGCTGTTCTTTGCCGCTGTGCTGTTATTCTCACTGAAGCCAGGGAAGATTCTCACCTATGTCGGAAAGTTTCTCACGCCGGTGTTTCTTGTGCTGCTCGGCGTTCTTGTCGTCACGGCGCTGATCAAGCCCATGGCCGCGGTTTCGGAGCTTGCGCCGCTGGGCGCTTATGCAGACAACGCATTCATTACCGGTTTTCTTGACGGCTACAACACCATGGATGCGCTCGCAAGCCTTGCGTTCGGCATTGTGATCATCAACGTTATCCGGGGGCTCGGCGTAAAAGAACCGCAGGCGGTAGCCGTCTGCACAGCGAAGTCCGGCATTTTCAGCTGTCTCATTATGGCAGTGATCTATGTGTTCGTGACCATCGTGGGCACCGAAAGCCGCGGCGCAGGCATCGAATGTGCAAACGGCGGCGAGGTGCTCTCCCTGATCGCAAGCCATTACTTCGGCCGTGCGGGCGCGCTCGTGCTCGCCGCGATCGCGACCTTTGCCTGTCTCAAGACCTCCATCGGCCTTGTTACGAGCTGCTCGGAGACCTTCTGTGAACTGTTCCCCAAGGGGCCTTGCTACCGCGTGTGGGCGATCGTATTTTCCATCGTGTCCTTCCTCATCGCAAACGTTGGGCTCAGCGCCATCATCGACTATTCCGTGCCGGTGCTCATGCTCCTCTACCCGCTCGCCATCACGCTGATCCTGCTCGGCCTGTTCGGCCGCTTCTTCCGCCACGACCGCGCGGTCTATGTCTCCGTTACGGCGTTCACCTTCTTTGCGGCGCTGCTGGACTTTGTAAAGGCGCTGCCGAGATCCGCATCTGCTGCAATGCACCTGGAGGGCGTGATCGAAGCCGCCACGTCATATCTCCCGCTGTTCCGGGAGGGGCTCGGCTGGCTCTGTCCCGCGCTTGTCGGCCTGATCGTCGGACTGATTCTGCATTGCTGCCGCAGGCGGCGGACAGCTGCATAAACCGCAGGTCATGCTGCTATCACAGCTGTACGAAGAACTGAACGCCGCGCCGCGCTGGATCCTTGCCATTGACGGCAACTGCTGCGCGGGCAAATCGAGGTTTGCTGCGCAGCTTGCGGAGCGGTTTTCCGCCACAGTGTTCCATATGGACGATTTTTTCCTGCGGCCGGAGCAGCGAACGGCGGAACGGCTTGCAGCGCCCGGCGGCAATGTCGACCATGAACGGTTCCGCGCAGAAGTCCTGCTGCCGCTCACACGCGGCGAGGACGTCCAACTCCGGTGCTTTGACTGCGGCGCGCAGCGTCTGCTCGATGCGCGCATCGTTCCCTTCCATCCGCGCGTCATCGTCGAGGGCAGCTATTCCCTGCACCCGGCGCTGTGGGAGCTGTACGACCGGCGCATCCTGCTCACGGTCGATCCCGCCGTGCAGCGGCAGCGGCTGCTTGCACGGGAAGGCGCATCCCGCGCGGAGCGTTTCCTGTCGCTCTGGCTGCCGCTCGAAGCCGCTTATTTTTCCTCGTTCGAACCGAAGGACCGCGCCGATCTTGTGCTGGATACCTCCGATTGGTCAAAAACAGCGCCATCCGGCGACGGAGCGCCGACATAACGCCTTCATCGCGCCATACAGCCCGCCGCCGGCGGGCTGTCTTTGTTTCCCCCAGAAAAAACCGCCCCAGCGCAAATGCGCCGGGGCGGGGCGTTCCATCGATTCAGTATGCGCGATCAATACACCTTGCGGGCAACATAGCTCGTGTGCAGGATCTCGTGCGCCTTGTGGGAACCGGGCTTCTCAAGGTAGGTCTCATAGAGCTCCTTGACGACGGGGTTCTCGTGGCTCTTGCGCAGGCTCATGCCCGCATCCTCGCTGTACAGCGCCTTGGCACGCTCTGCACGCAGGTCCGTAAAGTTGCGCACATCGCCGCTCTGATGGGGCTGGCCGCCGCCGTTGACGCACCCGCCGGGGCAGGCCATCACCTCTACAAAGTGATACTCCGCCTCGCCGTTCTTGATGCGGTCCAGCAGCTTCGCCGCATTGGCAAGCCCGCTGGTCACGGCGACCTTCACCTTGGTGCCGGCGAGGTCGTACTCGGCCTCCTTGATGTCCTCGATGCCGCGGACCTCACGGAATTCGGGGCGCTCCAGCTCCTTGCCGGTCACGATCTCGGCAACGGTACGCAGGGCCGCCTCCATCACGCCGCCGGTCGCACCGAAGATATGTCCCGCACCGGAGGCTACGCCGAAGACCGGGTCGAACTCCTCATCGGGCAGCTCGGGCAGCATCACACCGGCACGGTGCAGCATATCGCCCAGCTCACGGGTGGTGATGGAAATATCCACATCGGGCAGGCCCACGGCGCTTTGGCCGTCCCGGCCGATCTCATACTTTTTCGCGGTGCAGGGCATCACGCTTACCACCACGATATTCTTGGGGTCGAGGCCCTCCTTCTGGGCGTAGTAGGTCTTTACCAGTGCGCCGAACATCTGCTGCGGGCTCTTGCAGGAGGAAAGGTTCTCCACAAATTCGGGGTAATAATGCTCGCAGAATTTGATCCAGCCGGGGGAACAGCTGGTGATGAGGGGCAGGGGGCCGCCCTCCTTCAGGCGGTGCAGCAGCTCGGTGCCCTCCTCCATGATGGTCACATCGGCGGCGGTGTCCACATCAAATACACGGTCGAAGCCCAGCCGGCGCAGGGCAGCTACCATCTTGCCCTCCACGTTGGTGCCGATGGGCATCCCGAAGCATTCGCCCAGCTGGGCGCGCACGCTGGGGGCCGGCCCCACGATCACCGTCTTGGTCGGGTCGTTCAGCGCAGCCCATACCTTATCGGTGTCGTCACGCTCCCGCAGGGCGGAGGTGGGACATACGGCGGTGCACTGGCCGCAGGCAACGCAGGCGGTCTCGGAAAGGGGCATATCAAAGGCGCTGGCGATGTGGGTATCAAAGCCGCGCTCGCAGGTTTCAATAACGCCTGCATACTGGGTCTTCTGGCAGACAGCCACGCAGCGGCGGCACAGGATGCACTTACTGTTATCCCGGATCAGATGGGGCATGGAGCTATCGGTGTGGTAGCCCTGATCCTTTCTGCCGAAGCGGTTCATATCCACGCCGTATTCCCGGCACAGCTGCTGCAGCTCGCAGTCGGTGCTGCGGGAGCAGGAAAGGCAGTCGGTACGGTGGGTGGAAAGGATCAATTCCAGCGTGGTACGGCGGTACTTTTGCAGGGCGGGGGTATTGGTGAATACCTCCATGCCCTCATTTACCGGCATAACGCAGGCAGCGGCCAGGCCGCGGGCGCCCTTTACCTCGCATACGCAGATGCGGCAGGCGCCGATGGCATTGATCTCCTTGAGATAGCACAAAGTGGGGATGCGGATGCCGGCCAGATGCGCGGCCTCCAGTATGGTGGCGCCTTCGGGAGCGACCACGGGGATGTTATTGATCTTGAGGTTTACGGTATTCATGCTCGGTCACTCCTTTCTTATCGTTTCACAATGGCGCCGAAGCGGCAGGTCTCCATGCAGGCGCCGCACTTGATGCACTTCTTGGCGTCGATGGCGTGGGGCTTTCTCACCTCGCCGGAAATCGCATTGACGGGGCAGACACGGGCGCAGGCGGTGCAGCCCTTGCACTTGTTCTCCTCGATGACAAACTTGGTCAGTCGCTTGCAGACGCCGGCGGGGCAGCGCTTATCGATGCAGTGGGCCTCATATTCATCCCGGAAGTAGTGCAGGGTGGAAAGAACGGGGTTGGGGGCGGACTGGCCCAGTGCGCACAGGCTGTTCGCCTTGATGTAGTAGCACAGCTCCTCCATCTCCTTCAGCAGTTCGGGGGTGCCGCTTCCGATCGTGATCCGCTCCAGCATCCCCAAAAGACGGCGGGTGCCGATGCGGCAGGGGGTGCATTTGCCGCAGCTTTCATCCACGGTGAATTCCAAAAAGAACTTGGCGATATCCACCATGCAGGTGTCCTCATCCATGACGATCAGGCCGCCGGAGCCCATCATGGAGCCGATGGCGACGAGGTTATCATAGTCGATGGGGGTATCGATAAGGGAAGCGGGGATGCAGCCGCCGGAGGGGCCGCCGGTCTGCGCGGCCTTGAACTTCTTTCCGTTGGGGATGCCGCCGCCGATGTCAAAGAGGATCTCGCGCAGCGTCGTTCCCATCGGGATTTCGACAAGGCCCGTATTGACGATCTTTCCGCCGAGCGCAAAGACCTTCGTTCCCTTGCTGGTCTCGGTACCCATGGAGGCGAACCACTCGGGTCCCTTCACGATGATCTGCGGGATGTTCGCAAGCGTCTCAACGTTGTTGATGATGGTCGGCTGCTGGAACAGGCCCTTGTTCGCCGGGAACGGCGGCTTGTTGCGCGGCTCGCCGCGGTTGCCCTCGATGGAGGTCATGAGCGCGGTCTCCTCGCCGCAGACGAATGCGCCTGCACCGAGTCTTATATGAAGGTCGAAGTCGAAGCCGCTGTCGAAGATGTTCTTGCCGAGCAGTCCGAGCTCGCGCGCTTCGTCTATTGCTATCTGAAGTCTCTTGACCGCTATCGGGTACTCCGCGCGGACATAGATATAGCCCTCGGTCGCGCCGGTGGCGTAGCCGCATATCGCCATAGCTTCAACGATGCAGTGCGGGTCGCCCTCAAGCACGGAGCGATCCATGAATGCGCCCGGGTCGCCCTCGTCGGCGTTGCAGACTACATATTTCTGATCCGCCTGATTCTTGCGGGTGAAGCTCCATTTCAGACCTGTCGGGAATCCGCCGCCGCCTCTGCCGCGCAGACCGGAATCCTTGACTATCTGGATGACCTCGTCCGGGGTGTATTCGGTCAGACATTTTGCAAGAGCCTGGTAGCCGTCCATTGCTATGTATTCATTGATATTTTCGGGGTCGATAACGCCGCAGTTGCGCAGTGCGACTCTCTTCTGCTTTTTATAGAACTGAGTCTCGTTGAGGCTCTTGACGGTGTCGCCGGCGACGGTGTCATCGTAGAGCAGATGCTTGACTATTCTGCCCTTGATGAGGTGCTCGTCAACTATCTCCGGAACGTCCTCAACCTTTATCTGGCTGTAGAACGCGCCTTCGGGATAAACAACGACTATCGGACCCAGGGCGCACAGACCGAAGCAGCCTGTCCTGATGACCTTGATTTCGTCTGCGAGACCTTTTTCGGCGATCTCCTTTTCAAACTCGGCAATTATTTCTGCACTGTGAGAAGAAGTACAGCCGGTACCGCCGCAGACAAGAACGTGTGAACGATACATTGATTTTCCTCCTTGTTATTTGGCGATAGCGCCGACCGTGAATTCGCCGACAGGGTTGCCGTTGACGAGATGATCGCTGACGATGCGCGCGACCATTTCGGGCGTTACCTTGACATAGGTGACCTTTTCTTTGCCGGGTTCGAGAACCTCGACTATCGGCTCATACTGGCACATGCCGATGCAGCCGGTCTGCGAGACGGTGACATGGCTGAGATTGCGGCGTGCAATCTCGTCAACGAGTGCGGTGAGCACGGGCTTTGCGCCTGCCGCGATGCCGCAAGTAGCCATGCCGACGAGCACGCGGGTTGTGTATTCGTTGTCTTCGCGGATATTCATATTGGCCTTTGCCTTATCTCTTATTGCGTTAAGTTCAGCAAGTGATTTCATGGTTATTCCTTTCCCGGCGCCGGGCGCCGTCATATGGTTTTTTAAAGCAGCGCTGTGTTCTCGTCGATATATTCTTTCATCCACTGCACAACATCCGGATTGTCGAGCGGCACGCCGTCGAGGATATTTTTAATTTCCCGCGTGTCGAGCACGAATTCTTTTTCGTCGGCCGAGCGGCGGTAGATAAAATCCCTGTCGGTGTTCATTGATATGAGCACCGTTACCGTCGAGGTCATGTCCCCGAGGGGAGTGAAGTCTATGCTGTCCGAATGAAATACGGCTTTTGTGGAGGTGCCGACGCCTTTTTTTGAGGTTATCTCAAAACTGCCGCCGGTCTGCTCTGCCGCGAGGCGGAACAGCGGTATGCCCATGCCGACCTTGCGCGTTGTGCGCGTGGTGAAAAACGGATCGCAGACATTTTGAAGCTGTTCTTCGTCCATGCCGCAGCCGTTGTCGGAAACCGTGAGCGTGAGAAGATGCTCTTCTCTGCTTTCGCTGACATCTATTGTTATCAGCGACGCCCCGGCTGATATGGAGTTCTGGGCTATATCGAGAATGTTGAGTGACAGCTCGCGCATGGCGTTAAGCGTCCAGGTATTTGTCGAGAATGCCGTCTATCTGATCGGGGGTGAGTCTGCCGTAGACATCGTCGTTGATCGTCATGACGGGGGCGAGTCCGCACGCGCCGATGCAGCGGCAGGCTTCGATGGAGAAGCACGCGTCGTCACTGCACTCGCCGGGGCCGATGCCGAGTCTCTCGCTTATCTTGTCGAGGATAGCCTGCGAGCCTTTGACATAGCAGGCGGTTCCGAGACATACGGAGATGTTGTATCTGCCCTTGGGGCTCAGAGCGAACTGGGCGTAGAAAGTCGATACGCCGTATACCTTCTCGAGCGGAACATCCATTCCCTCGGCTATCATAGCCTGTACCTCGAACGGAAGATAACCGTAGATGAGCTGAGCCTCCTGCATGACATGCATCAGCAGGCTCTTGTCGCCGTTGCATTCTGCGATAACGGCATTGAGCTTCTCTTCCTGTTCCGGGGTGCCGGAAAAAGGTATCTTACTGATTTTTTTGAGCATTTGTAGCCTTTCCCTCCTTAGGTTTGAGAAAAATAACAGATAGGCAAAAAGGGGGTTCCTTTTCACATTAAGAGTAATTATATCATGCGGGTCTGAAAATTGCTACAGTTTAAGGAAAAAAATATCGATAAACTATATACCAATTACATACCCTGCAGGTAGTAATTACCTTTCAACAGATCAATGACCGCCTGCGGCGATGCGCAGGGGAGTTCAAGCTCGGTGCTCGCCAAGCCGATATTTTCGAGGCAGTGCGCGTCGGACGCGCGCAGAAGCCTCATTTTTCTAAGCAGCGGATGCTCTTCAATGAGCCTGTCCGCCTGAGCGAAAGCGGACATCTCGGCGTTTGCGAATCCCCAGCTTTCGTCGAACGAGCCGAGGTTTGCAACCACGCTGAACGACGGGCGGTCAACATGAGCGGGATAGCAGACCCCGCCGAAGCCGGAGACGAGCGGAAAAACCTCGCCGATTGAAATAAAACTCGCCGTGCTCAGCAGATTCTCCTCGCGTCCGAGAATACCGTCCCGGTCGTCCATTATCAGCTGTTCGCCGAAAATATCGAGCCGATTTTTAATCTTCGGCAGGCGCTCGGCAACGTAGCCCGAAAACGCGAGTGCGGAATCGACATCAGGAAACAGGCACACGACGTGGACTTCCTCTGAAGTTGTCAGCTCCATGCCGGGCACGAAAGCGATTCCGGCTTCCTCAGCCGCACGCGCCGCGGCGGGGCAGTTGAGCGAGGAGTTGTGGTCGGTCAGCGCAAGGATATCCAGCCCCATGACCTTTGCCATGTTGACAAGGTTATAGGGAGTCATCTCCTCGTCGCCGCAGGGCGACAGACACGAGTGGATATGCAGATCACATAAAAATCCCGGCATAATTCGACTCCGAATATTTTTGCTGGCTTCGTTTGAAGTAATAAGTAAAATGTATATGGTATGGGCGGATGTCGCCCGCGATTTAGCACAAGTTTATTGACTCGCAGTTTGTATTCGACGCACCGCTGCCGCGCAAGCGGTGGGAAAGGCTTATCATAGCCAACTTTTGAAAATAAATTTTATAACACTGTGGAATTTTATTTTGGCTCCCTTGTATAAAGGGAGCTGGCTCGGCGTAAGCCGAGACTGAGGGATTGCGGTACAGAACCGACTGATTTTGTGCCTCTCCCGCACAAATCCCCACAATACAGCATGTTTATACTTCTTATATTATACATGGTTATATCAATAAATCAACACCTATATATCAATTATGATATGTCTTTTTCAGCTCTTTTGTCGCTTCGCCGCTGAGCAGGCAGAGCGAGATGAGGTTCGGCACCGCCATGAGCGCGTTCGCGAGGTCTGAGAGCTCCCATACAAGCTCGAGGTCGGCGACGCACCCGACGAATACTGCCGCGGCGTAAATTATGTTGTATATCTTCGCGCTCTTTGCGCCCAGCAGATATTCGAGCCCGCGCCGCCCGTAATATGACCAGCCGATGAGTGTTGCAAAGGCAAAAATGCAGATGCTCACGCAGACGAAAATGCTCCCGGCTTTTCCGAATACACTGCCGAATGCCGCGGCGCAGGCGAGTGAGCCGTCGCCGTCCGTCGGCGCGCCGGAGACCAAGAGAGTTATTGCAGTCACGGTGCACATGACGACTGTGTCGAGAAAAACCTCAAGTATGCCCCAACAGCCCTGCTCGGCGGGTGAATCCGTCTGCGCCGCCGCGTGGATTATCGCGTTGCTGCCGAGCCCTGCTTCGTTTGAAAAAACTCCGCGCGCCACCCCGTAGCGCAGGGCTTTTTTTATCCCGTAGCCCGCCGCTCCTCCTGCCGCCGCACGCAGCGAAAAAGCCTCGGATATTATGCGCGAAAACGCCGACGGCACGGCGCGGAAGTTCTTTATTATGACAGCGAAGCTCGCGAGAATGAATATCGCCGTCATGGCGGGGATTATCTTCTCCGCCGCCGAGGCGATCCTCTTGAGTCCGCCGCAGGTTATCGCGAACACGCCGGCGGCGAGAATCAATCCCGTTATCGCGGGACTCAGCCCAAACGAGCCCGAGAGCGAGAGCGCGGCGGCGTTCGCCTGAGTCATGTTGCCGATGCCGAGCGAGGCTATGACCAACAGAACGCAGAAAATCTTTGACATGTGCCTGAATCCCAGTCCGCGCTCCATATAGACGAACGCGCCGCCCATCCATTCGCCGTTTTCGTCGCGGTATCTGTATTTTATGCCGAGTATATTTTCGCAGCAAGCGCTCATCATGCCGATTATCGCGCTTATTACCATCCAGAAAACCGCGCCAGCGCCGCCTGAGGCTATCGCCGCCGCCACGCCGACTATGTTGCCCGTGCCCATGCACGCGGCGAGTGCGGCGGAGAGCGCCTGCGTCTGCGATATCGAGCCTTTGCCGGATTCCCGGCTCTTTTTGCTGAATATACTGCCGAGCGTCGTTTTCATCCATGTGCCGACGTGCGTTATCTGGAAAAATCCCGACCGCACGCTCAGCAGAAGCCCCGTACCCGTGAAAGCGACGAGCAGCGGGACTCCCCAGACCACCGAATTTATCGAAGAAACGAGAGAACAAAACGAGTCCGTGGGATCACCTCCGAAAAATGAAAAGGATTGATTTAAAGCGCGAATTAGTATATACTATAATCTGTATAATAAGATTCGCGAAAGGGAACGTGATATCTTGAAGGATTTCGGATTTGTCAAGACCGCGGCGGTCTGCCCGAGGGTGACGGTCGGCGCGGCTGATAAAAATGTTGATAATATGCTGCCGCTGATAAAAGGGGCGGCTTCGTCCGGCGCGCAGATAATCGCCCTGCCGGAACTATGCATAACCGGCTATACCTGCTCCGACCTTTTCTCGCAGGACAGGCTCATCGAAAGCGCGGAGGCCGCGCTCGGCAGACTCATTCTTGAATGTGCCGATATCGGCGCGCTCGTGATAGTCGGACTCCCGGTGCGCGTGCGCGGTAGGCTCTTCAACTGCGCCGCCGCATTCCAGAACGGCAAGCTTATGGGCGTTGTCCCGAAGAGCTATCTGCCGAATTACAACGAGTTCTATGAAAAGCGCCACTTCGTCTCGGGACTTGATACCCCGTGCGATACCGTCACGCTCTGTGGGCAGGAGGTGCCGTTCGGCAATATGCTCTTCTGCGCGGGCAACGGCGCCGCAGTCGGAATTGAGCTGTGCGAGGATATGTGGGTGCCCGTGTCGCCCGGAACAGTCCTTGCGCTCAGCGGCGCGGATATAATAGTAAATATCTCCGCCTCCGACGAGATGGTCACAAAGAATGATTTCAGGCTGAGTCTCATTGAACAGACGAGCGCGCGGTGCTACTGCGGCTATGTCTATTCCTCCGCCGGCATCGGCGAGAGCACGACAGACCTTGTGTTCTCCGGCGCGTGTACGATAGCCGAAAACGGCGGCATACTCGCGAGAAACGAGCGCTTTGAGCGAAACGGCGCGGCGGTATACGCCTGCATCGATATCAAAAAGCTCGAAGCTCTGCGCCGCAACAGCGAATTTTATGACAACGCGGCTCGTTACGCTGACCGCGATATAAGGCGCGTTGATATAACCCTGCCGGAGCTCAAAGAGAGCGATATTGACAGAAACTTCGACGCGCACCCGTTCGTGCCCTCGGATGAAAAAGTCAGACGCGCGCGCTGCGCCGAGATATTCAATATCCAGGCGGCGGGACTCGCGAAGAGAATCGAGCATATCGGGCTCAAGAAAGCGGTCATCGGCATCTCGGGCGGACTCGATTCGGCTCTTGCTCTGCTTGTTGCGGACAAGGCGTTTGATCTTCTCGCCCTGCCGAAAGAAAATATAATCTGCATCACGATGCCGGGCTTCGGCACGACGAAGCGAACGAAGTCGAGCGCCGTCACGCTCACCGAGTGCATCGGAGCGCAGCTCAGGGATATAGATATTGTCCCCGCGTGTACTCAGCATATGCGGGACATAGGTCACGATATGAGCATACTAGATGTGACTTATGAAAATGTTCAGGCGCGCGAGCGCACGCAGATACTCATGGACACCGCGAACAAAGAGGGTGCGCTGCTCGTCGGCACCGGAGACCTGTCCGAGCTTGCGCTCGGCTGGTGCACCTATAATGCCGACCACATGAGCATGTATGGAGTCAACTGCTCCGTGCCCAAGACGCTCGTGCGATATCTCGTCGATTTCGTTGCGGACGAGAGGGGAGGCAAGCTCGGCGAGGTGCTCCGCGAGATACTCGCGACTCCTGTCAGCCCAGAACTGCTCCCGCCTGACAAAAACGGAAAGATAGCGCAAAAGACCGAGGATACCCTCGGCCCCTATGAAGTTCACGATTTCTTCCTATATCATTTCCAGCGCTTCGGCGCTTCACCCGACAAGCTCATGTTCATGGCGTGCCGCGCGTTTGACGGAGTATACAGCCGCGAGCAGATTGAAAAATGGCTCAGGCTCTTTATGAAGAGATTCTTCTCTCAGCAGTTCAAACGCTCCTGCATACCGGACGGTCCGAAGGTCGGCTCTGTCAGCCTCTCGCCTCGCGGCGACTGGCGTATGCCCTCCGACGCGGATGCCTCCGCATGGCTCGATATCTGATGAAAGGATAAACGAAAATGAAGAAGTTCAAAAGCTTTGTCGCCGTTCTGCTCTGCCTTGCTGCTGTATTCTGCACTGCGGGCTGTTCGGCATCAAAAAAGAGCGCACTGAATATCTCGGGCGCGCAGATAGACTATGAGACATTTTTATATTATTTCGACCAGGTTCACGCGTTCCCCGAAAAATATGAGCTTGCCGCCGATGCGACGAACGAGCAGATGATCGACGCCGCGATTGAGCTGTGCTGCGAATATGTTGCGGTCAACACGAAACTCTCCGAATACGGGCTGACTCTCTCCGCTTCCGAAAAGCGCTCGGCTTCGAATAATCTTGAAGACCTGTGGCACGTTTTCTCGGGCTACTATGAGAAGCTCGGCGTGTCGAAGCAGACGCTTATGAAGATAGAGACCGCCGACACCTCGCGCAACAGACTTTTCTATTATATCTATGACGAGGGCGGCGAAAAGGCGGTCAGCGAGGACGATATAAAGAAATATTATAACGAGAATTATATCTCTTTCCGCGCCATAACCGGCTATCTCACAACTACCGACGCGAACGGCGACACGGTAGTTATGACTGCGGATCAGAAAGCGGCAATGAACAAGGAGTTCATGGAGCTCTCGACGCGCCTGGGCAACGGGCAGACGATGAACGAGATAGTTGAGCTCTATTCCAAGAAGCATCCGGATTCAACAGTTTCGGATCAGCTCCAGTTTATAAAAAAGGGCACGGATTCCTATCCCGAGGGCTTCTTTGAAAAAGTTCAGCAGCTCTCCGTCGGCTCGAACACCGTGCTTATCATGGACAACTATATTTTTCTTATCCTCAGAGAGAATCCCTCGGAGGACGAGGCGAAGCAATACTACGACCGCTACCGCGACGACTGCCTCAAGAGTCTGCGCGGGGACGAATTCAAGACAATAGTCGAGGGCTACGCCTCCGAGCTTTCGGTCAAGCGCAACGACAGGGTCATAAACAAGGCTGTCAAGGAGGTTCTCAAAGATGGCTGATATAATCAGAAATGAGGTCATCGATGCCGTACTCACACGCCAGACGATAAGAGAATATAAGCCCATAATGCTCACCGACGCTCAGCTCGATACGCTGACCGCGGCGGCGATGATGGCTCCGAGCGGGCGCAACTGCCAGCCCTGCCATGTCAGATTCATATGCAACGACGCTATGCTGCGCCAGATGCAGATAGATTTCAAGAATATCGTCGGCTGGGACACTCCCGTTCACACACGAAGCGACAAGAACCCGTTCTATCACAATGCGCCGGTGTTCGCCGCAATATTCGCAAAGCCCGGCAGTCAGATGGATGCCGGAATCATGGTCGAGAACATATGCATCGCCGCAAAGGGACTCGGTCTCGGTACATGTATAGTCGGCAGCGCGGGCGCGCTGTTTGATGACGCCGACAAGGGTGCTTATTGGCGCGGGGAGATCGACATTCCCATTGATCTTCAGTATATGATAGGCGTTGCGATAGGCGTGCCGGATGAAGTGCCGGAGCAGAAGCCGCGCGATCCGAGTCATTACAAAACAATAAGATAACAAAAGATAAGATAAAATAAACTAACCGCCGCAGAGAATAAACTTTGCGGCGGCTGTTTTATAAATTTTGTTCACTGCATGAAAACCGCCCGTGCCGAAAATCAGCACGGGCGGAATTTAATTTATCTGTTCTTTATGATGTGGGGCAGGATGAGAATATATTTGACGAGCATATAGACTATTGCGACCGGGACATTCACGACATTCTTCGTGAAGTTTGAAAGGAAGTCGGTGGGCAGCTCTTCATGCTCCTTGGCTTCGCCCTTGGTGGTCTTCTTTATCGCGTATTCGTCGAACTTCTCGTAGCCGGTTGCCTCGCAGGTCTCATCGTCAACATCAACGGTGTATGCGCGGTAGATAAGTCTGTCGCCGTCGATGGTAAAGGTGCTGAACATCGACTTGTAGGGCTGCGCGGCAACGGCGGAATTCTTGAGGATAGGCTCCATGGCGTCCTCGTGAACGCCGTAGCGCTTCGTGCCGGCGGTGTTGGGCAGGATATGAACCGTGCCCTCGGGATTGAGCGCGTAGGTTATCTCCTCGCCCTTGTAGTTCTCGGTGATGTACTCGGTGGGCTGAATCTTGTCGTCCTTGACCTGATATGTACGAAGATACATGTGGTCGTGGCCGTTGATGACAACGTCGATATCAAGGCTGTCTATTATGGGCAGCAGGCGCTTGCGCATGATGACGGTGTCGGGCTTGTTTATGTTCTTGCCCGCGGAGTAGCAGGCGCGGTGCATGAGGATTATCTTCCACTGCGCGTCAGAAGAGTTCATGTCGTTCTGAAGCCAGTTTATCTGCTCCTCGCTGATGGGATACATATCGTTTGTGTTGAGCACGGCGATATGTGCGTTCGAGTAGTCGAACGAATAGTAGACGCCAGTGATATGATTCCAGCCTGCGCTCTTGTCGAGGTTGAACATATTGTCGAACCAGCCCCAACGAAGGTTGCCCTCGTGGTTGCCGGCGGTCGGCGCCATGGTGATGTTCATGAGTGTGTCGCAGCTCTTCTCATAGAACCAGTCCCACTCCTGATCGTTGCAGTCGTTGACGAAGTCGCCCGCGTTCATGAGAAACTTCGCGTCGGGGCAGACCTGCATCGCGGTGCGCTGAACGGCGCCGCTCTTCGTGAAGTTTATTTCGTTGCCCGCCTGAACATCGGCAAGGGCTATGAACGAAAACGGCTCTTCGCCGTCGCAGGCTGTCTCAAATGTGCCATTGTTGCTCCAGATGCCGGTTGAAGCGTCGCCGACTCTGTAAACATACTTTGTGCCGGGCTCAAGATTTTCGGCGAGCACCTTGTGGCAGTAGTTCTCTTTCCACTTCGTGCAGGTGCCGGAAAATTTGAGCGCGCCGTCGAAGCTGCCGTTGTATTTTGCAAGGGGCATTACTTCAACATCGCTGCCGCATTTCTCGGTCGTGTACCAGCAGATGCCGCGTCTTGTTTTGGCGTCGCCGTTGATAACAACGCTGATGCGCTTTATTGATCCGTCTGCGCTCTCCTGAGGCATGGCGGAGGCGGCGGGGACTATCATGCAAGCGAGCAGGCAGATTGCCATGACCGCGCTGATTATCCTCATCAGTTTTTTGTTCATCGCATATTCCTCCGAAATTTTGGTATAGTTATTCTACATCAGATTCGCACAAAAGTCAAGCGAGTTAGCATATGCTCTTTGTGGATAATTTATAATACCTTTTTCATTAATATATGCGGACAGCCCTCTTCAACATCGTGGATCCCGGTGTCCTTGTAGCCGAGCGCTGAGTAAAATCCGGCTGCCTGCTCCTGCGAATGTATCCATATTTTATTGATCCCGCTTTCTGCGGCGTACTCTTCGGCGGCTTTTATTATGTCCGCGCCGAGCCCTCTGCCGCGAAAAGCCTTTCTGACTGCGACTCTGCCTATCATGCCCCTGCCACTCCCGGGGTCTGTGAAAATGCGGCAGACTCCGACGGGGTGACTGCCGTCAAACAGCACGATATGCGCAGCCGTTTCGTCGATATCGTCGAACTCCTCCTCGAAGCCCTGCTCTTTTACGAACACCTCGAGTCTTATCTCTTTCGCCTCGTCCGGGAGCTGATTATAGATTTTAGTTTCCATATAAACACCTCGATTTGTATTATATCACAAAAACGGGCATGAAATTTTGTATATACACACATCGCCGAAATTTGTCCCAAACTGTTGCAAGAGATGAGAAATAAATATATAATTATCTAAAGAATCATTTACGGCGCTGCGCCGGCGGAGGAATATATAATGGAAAAACTCAGAGTGCTCTTTCAGGGCGACAGCATAACCGATATGGACAGGGACCGCTCGAATATCCGCAACATGGGCAACGGCTATCCGCTGTTCGTTGCGTCGAATTTCCGCGCGGATAATCCGAAGTTTGATATCGACTTTTTCGATCTCGGCATCAGCGGAAACAGGGTCAGCGACCTGCGCGACCGCTGGCAGACCGACTGCCTCGATCTCCATCCCGATGTGCTCTCCGTGCTCATCGGAATAAACGACACATGGCGAAAATATGACAGCAACCTGCCTTCAGAAATCAACGAGTTCGAGAGCATCTACCGTTCATTGCTCGAAGACGCGAGACGCGAAAACCCGGATATCAAAATAATTATAATGGAACCCTTTGTGCTCCATGTTTCCGAAGAGCGCGCGAGCTGGCGCGAGGATCTCGACCCGAGGATTCAGGCGGTGCGCAGAGTGGCAAAAGATTACGCCGATGCGTTTATCCCGCTTGACGGTCTGCTCAACGCCGCCGCTATCGACACCTGCCCCGAGCAGTGGGCGCCCGACGGAGTCCATCCATCACCCGACGGCGCGGCTCTGATAGCCCGCTACTGGATTGAAGCGTTCGACAAGATACTTTGATGAAAGAGAGAAAAACAATGCCTTTTGACAAAAACTTTGTTCCCGCGCTGCGCTTCGCAGTCATGAGCGACATACATATCGACGACGAGGACTGCATCGAGGAACAGCGGTTTGCAAAAGCGCTTGACGACCTCAAAAATCTGTGCTCGTCCGATGAGAGATACAGCGGCCTTGACGCGCTCGTCATCGTCGGTGACTTCGCTTCGCGCGGGTCGGAGATTCAGATGCGCAAGGTCAAGAAGATTCTCGACGCAGGTCTGCCCGCCGATGTCAGGCTGATAATGACCATGGCGAGCCACGAATATATGACCGACGGCGAGGAGAACGCCCTGCGCCGCTTCGATGAGATATTCGGTCTTACTCCCGACACCCACGCGGTGATAAACGGCTTTGATTTCATCGCCGTCACAACGACGAGGGGCTGCCACTTCGACGAAAAAAAGCGCGGGTTCATCTCCGCAGAGCTTGAAAAAGCGGCGGAGCGGGACGGCAAAAAGCCGATATTCTTCTTCCAGCACCCGCATATCACAGACACTGTCTACGGAAGCATCAACTGGGGCGAGGACGAGATAACGGATATTCTTATAAACTACCCGCAGATAGTTGATTTCTCCGGCCACTCCCACGCACCGATAAACGATCCGCGCTCGGTGCATCAGCGCCACTTCAGCGCATTCGGCACCGGTACGCTGAGCTATTTCGAGCTCGACGAGTTCGACAAGACCCACGGGACTATTCCGCCCGAGGACAGCAGCGCCGCTCAGTTCCTTATAGTCGAGGCGGACGCGCAGGGCAGGGTGAGGGTATATCCCTACGATGTGCTCGGCAGCCGCTTCTTCCCGTACACATGGGAGATAGACGAGCCGTGGAACATAGATTCGTTTAAGTATACCGACGCGCGTTATATCACGGCGGAGAAGCCGTATTTTGAAAATGCCGGGATATCCGTCGAAAACATAACGGCGGACGGCTGCGATATAACCTTCACTCAGGCGACCGGAAAAGAACGCCCGGACAGCTATGATATCTACATTTTAGATTCTGACGGACTGATAAAAAAGCACGTTAATATTACTTCGCGCTACTATCTCTCCGATATGCCCGCGGCTCTTACCGAGCACATAGGCGGACTGAAAGCCGGCACGGAGTATACAATAAAAATAGTTGCAAACAGCTTTTGGCGCACGCGCAGCGATGCTCTGACCGCGCGGTTCGCCACACTCTGAAACACAGGAGCTGATTAAATGTTTTTTGTCTTACCGACAGCGGCGATATTCGCCATATATATCCTCGCGGCAGTTCTGCCCGCGATATTCCTGCTGCGCTATATCTATAAGCACGACACGGTCGACAAGGAGCCGCCCGGGCTGCTGTTGTCGCTGATTCTCATGGGCATCGTTGCGGCGCTGATGTCGATAGTGCTCGAAATAATCGGCGAGAAGATACTCAACGATCAGATAAGCCAGGATGACAAATATTATAAAATCATTCTTGCGTTCGCAGTCGTTGCGGTCGTCGAAGAGGGAACAAAGTTCCTGCTGATGAAGCTCAAGACATGGAAGAATCCGAATTTCAACTACAGCTTTGACGGGATAGTTTACGCCGTCTCCGTCTCGCTGGGCTTCGCCGCGTTCGAAAATATAAAATATGTTATGAACTTCGGTCTGTCCGTTGCGCTCCCGCGCGCGGTGCTCGCCGTTCCCGGTCATATGGGATTTGCGGTGTTTATGGGTCTGTTCTACGGGCGCGCCAAGCTCTTCTCCGACCTCGGCTGCAAGGGCAAAAAGGTGATGAATCTCCTCGCCTCTTATCTCTCTGCAGTGTTCCTGCACGGGTTCTATGACTCCTGCGCCATGATAGGCAACACCCTCTCGACCGTGATATTCATCGCGTTCGTGACGCTGATGTATGTCATAGTGATAAGCCTGATAAAGCACGAATCGCGCAACGACAGAAGAATCTGAAATCTACCGTCAGCCGGCAGTTATCTGCCGGCCGGCGGTTTTGCGTTTATAAGAGCTGAAATATTGTTTTATTATTACTTTCCGAAAAAGAAGTATTCGGAGGGTCGGCAGTAGCACGGAGAAAAATTTACGGATTTATCGAAAAACGCCGAAAAAATAAGTATAAAAGCCCGAAAAAATCGGCCGATTTTGTGAATTTTTTGCCGTATCTCCGGTATGCAATTGACTTTGCGGCATAGAATGTGGTAGAATACAGTGCAAGAGGATAACCGGTGCGGGACACCGGCTCTGAATATTTTTATCAATATTAAAAAGGAGGAATGAAGGTTGACTGATCAGAAAACAATGGCGTACATTAACCTTTATGCTGTCTTGGGAACTTTGGAGAATCTCTGCGAGATAGTTCCGGAGGCGAGCGCAATGCTCACCAACACCAAACCCATCTCCATCGGCTTTGAAGTGAAGGACGGCCCGAGCGCCACAATAACCTTCAAAAACGGCAGATGCAGGATGGAGCAGGGCGTCAGCAAGTGCGACGTCAAGCTGCCTTTCTCTTCCTGCGAAAAATTCAACGGTCTTATCGACGGAACCGTAACCCCCATTCCCTCGAAGGGATTCCAGCACATCAAGTTCCTCCTCAAGACTTTTACCCCTCTGACCGACCTGCTTGCAAAATATATGCGTCCCTCGCCCGAGGATCTTCAGGACAGAACCTTCTTCGAGCAGAGCACCACGCTCATGCTCTATACCATTGCCGTCGCTATCTCCCAGATAGCCAATAACGACAAGATAGGTCAGTTCTCGGCATCCCATATCGTTGACGGCGAGATAGGCTTCGGCATAAAGGACGGCCCTGCGGTCACTATCCGCGCGAAGAACGGCCGCCTCGTTACCATCAAGAAGCGCTGCGAGAATCCGCGCGCTGAGATGGAGTTCGCTTCAATGGATCTTGCAAGAGACCTCTTCGACGGAAAGATAAACGCTGTTGCCTGCATCGGCATGGGCGCTATCACCATGAAGGGCATGATCTCGATGATCGACAATATGAACAGACTGCTCGACAGAGTTGCTCTGTACTTGGCATAAGGGAGGGGAACTTTAATGAGCTTCAAGATTAACGATTACACAAAGAGCAGAGAGATGTTCGAAAGAGCCGAAAAGGTTATTCCTTCCGGCGTTTACGGCCACCTCGGCCCGGCAGAAGGCTGCTTCATCCCCGTCAGCGCGTTCCCGCTTTTCGGCGACAGAGCGCAGGGCTCCTATTTCTGGGATGTTGACGGCAACAAATTCATCGACTATATGTGCGCTTACGGCCCCAACGTCCTCGGCTACAATGACCCCGACGTTGACGCCGCCGCTCTCGAGCAGGCAAAGAAGTGCAACTGCACCACCTCTCCGTCCTACAAGGCGGTTGAGTTCGCAGAGCTGCTTGTTGACACCGTCAACTGCGCAGACTGGGCTTTCTTCGCAAAGAACGGCAACGATGTCACCACCGCCGCTATCATGACCGCAAGAGCCCACACCCACCGCAAGAAGATAATCTTCATCAACGGCTTCTATCACGGTATTTCGCCCTGGACCCAGAAGGTCGACTATCCCGGCGTTATCGAAGAGGACGTTGCGAACAATATCTATATCGACTGGAACGATATCCCGGCTCTCGAGAGAGTTATCGCCGAGAACGAGGGCGAGATAGCTGCGTTTATCTCAACTCCCTATCTCCACGGCAACTTCTTCGACAACCAGCTTCCCGCAGACGGTTACTGGCAGAAGGTTCGTGAGCTCTGCACAAAGAACGGCATTGTCCTCATCGTCGACGATGTCCGCGCAGGCTTCCGTCTTGATCTCGCCGGCAGTGACCACTTCTACGGCTTCGAGGCAGACCTTATCTGCTTCTGCAAGGCTCTTGCAAACGGCTGGAATGTCTCCGCTCTCTGCGGTAAAGAGTTCCTCAAGAGCTCCATCAGCAGCCTGTCCTATACCGGCAGCTACTGGCTCAGCGCAATCCCGTTCGCAGCGGGTATCGCCTGCATCAACAAGATGAAGAAGCTCAACACTCCCGCCATCTTCCGCGAGAAGGGTCTCAAGGTCGGCGAGGGTCTCAAGGCTGCTGCCGCGAACAACGGCTTCCATCTTGTCGTCTCCGGCGAGCCGTCCCTGTTCTATCTGCGCCTTGCGGATGACGATTCTCTCATGCTCCATCAGGAGTGGGTCGCAGAGATGGTCAAGCGCGGCATATTCATCACGAGCCACCACAACCATTTCCTCAACGCGTCCCTGACCGACGAGGATATAGCTCACACCGTTGATGTTGCGGAGGATGCGTTCAACACCCTGCGCAAGAATCACCCCGAGCTTGCCTGATAAAATTATGAAAAAAAATCCCGTCCTGTCTTTACAAGACGGGGTTTTTTATGTTATCATATATAAAAATAGTTTCGCGCGCGCTCGTGGGTTTGGATATTTTGCCCTTTTGAGTAATTTTTGCCGTGCGCGGGACATATATTTCATCCGGCGGATATTCCCGGACAAAAAACGGAAGCTTTGTGATTTGCGGGGGCACCCGTTCATTCACTCAGACGATAAAAATGTTTTCTGTAAGGAGGAAATGTAAATGCCATTATCAAAGCAGGAATGGTTAGCGCTCGAAAAGAAGGCTCACGAGCTGCGCAGACTTTGCCTCGACACCACTTACTGGGCGGGCAGCGGTCATATCGGCGGCGGCATGAGCGTCATGGATATGCTTACCGTTCTCTATCACAAGTACATGAGACTCGACGTCAAGAACCCCAAGTGGGAGGACAGAGACCGTTTTATCCTCAGTAAGGGTCACGCGGGTATAGCTTACGCTCCCGTGCTCGTCGATTTCGGCTGGAACGATCCCGAGCAGCTCAAGACCTTCAACCACACGAACTCGAAGATGGGCATCCACCTCGATTCGAACAAGGTCGTCGGCGTTGACGCCTCCACCGGTTCTCTCGGCCACGGACTTCCGATAGCTGTCGGCACCGCTCTTGCCGCAAGAGTTCTCGGCAAGGATTACAAAACATACTGCATCCTCGGCGACGGCGAGTGCGACGAGGGTTCAAACTGGGAAGCCGCTATGTCCGCTTCCACCTTCAAAGTCACCAATATGATCTCCTTCGTCGACCGCAACAAGTGCATGATCGACGGCAGAACAGAGGATGTCATGAAGCTCGAGCCCTTCGCCGACAAGTGGCGTTCTTTCGGCTTCATCGTCAAGGAAGTCGACGGACACAACTTCAAGGAGCTGTGCGACGCTATCGACTTCGCTCTTGAGAACAAGACCGATTCTCCCGTCATGATAATTGCCGACACAATAAAGGGCGCCGGCATCAACTTCATGGAGGATAACTATCAGTGGCACTACGGCGCTATTGACGAAGAGAAGTATAAGAAAGCTATAGACAGCCTTGACGCCTACTATGAGGCACGCAAGGCAAGAGCTGAAAAGGAGGGCGAATAATATGGCAGGCGGAATGACCTATACAGCCGTTGAATCAACCGCTCTTTCCACCGCGGAATATTACGGCAAGACCCTTGTTGAGCTCGGCGCAGAGCATCCCGAAGTTGTCGCGCTGACCGCTGACCTCGGCAAATCAACAAAGATCGGTATGTTCGGTGAGGCTTATCCGGACAGATTCTTCAACGTCGGTATCGCAGAGCAGAACATGTTCGGCGTCGCCGCAGGTATGGCGAGAGCAGGACTCGTTCCTTTCCTTTCGACCTTCTCGGTCTTCGCTTCTCTGAGAAGCGCCGACCAGCTCCACACCGACATCTGCTATCAGAATGTCAACGCTAAAATAATCGCTACCCATTCGGGTACTTCGTTCGGCCAGGCAGGCTCGACCCATCACGCTATCTGCGATCTCGCAGTTACCCGTGCTATGCCCAACCTCACCGTTATCTGCCCCGCAGACGGTATGGAGACTGTCAACGCAGTCCGTGCGGCATATGAGACCCCCGGCCCGTTCTATATCAGAATCAACAGAGGCTTCGACCGCGTCCTCTATAAGGACACCGATTACGGCTTCGAGCTCGGCAAGGCAGTCACTCTTAAAGAGGGTACCGACATCACCGTTATCGCTTGCGGCTCCTGCGCATTCCAGGCTCTCCAGGCGGCTAACTTCCTTGAGAATTCGGATGGTCTTAAGGTCAGAGTTCTCGATATGCACACCATCAAGCCCATCGACCGCGAGGCTATCCTCAAGGCTGTTATGGAGACCCGCCGCATAATCACCGTTGAGGATCACAATGTCATCGGCGGTCTCGGCAGCGCGGTTGCAGAGGTTGTTGTTGAGTCCGGTAAGGGCTGCGCATTCAAGCAGCTCGGTATCCAGGATAAGTTTGCTCCCATCGGACTGCATGAGGACATCATGTCCATGCTCGGTATCGACTCCAACGGTATCGTTGACGCTGTCCGTGAGGTCATGGGCAAGGACTTCGAGCTTGATGACGATTGGGACGACGAGGTGTAATAGCTTCGCCCGTATCCCGATAAGGAAAGGAATGATTATATGGCATCAAGAGATGAGATTTTTACAAATAAACTTTTTCTCAACGCTGTCCTTCCGCTCATCAAGGTAATTGCAAGCGACGTTCCCTCGCTCGCAAAGAAGTTTGAGCACGCGCACGGCGTTATGCAGGTCAGTGCTCTCGATCCCGACAGCCCGGACGGCAAGGTGGCTACCCATTTCGTAGTCAACTGCGGCGAGTGGCTCGTTCACAACGACAAGGTGGACACCGCTCCCCACATCGAGCTTGAGTTCAAGAGCATCGAGGCGATGAACGCATTCTTCAAGGGCAAGATGAGCCTCGCGACCCTGCCCAAGATGAAGGGTATTGCAAAGCATCCCGGCCTGTTCGCCTCGTTCATGGCAGTGCTTCTGAAGATGTCCTCTCTGCTTACCGCAAAGGGCATCCCGGAGGACGAGGACACCAAGGCTCTGCTCGTCAAGTGCTACTTCTATCTGCTTTCGAGCGGCATCAGCCAGCTCAACAAGCTCGGCCATCCCGATGTTCACGATTGGGCGCTCAAGAGCCCTGACCGTGTCTATGCGTGGGCTGTCAACGGCCACGATGAGCTTTCGGCTTATCTGCGCATAAAGGCGGGCAAATCGAGAGCCGGCAGAGGCGTTTACAAGAGAGCTATGCCTTTCTTCACCCTCCGCTTCGATTCTCTCGACAGCGCGCTGGGCATCCTGCTCGGTCTTGACGATATGCTTGACTCCGCGAAGAAGGGCAAGCTTATCATGGAAGGCGCACCCGAGTTCGGCGCTCAGATCGGCGAGTATATGCTCACCGTCGCCGGATTCATCCAGTAAGAGAAAACATAACAAAATGCCGCCGTGTCTTCGGATGCGGCGGTTTTTATATGACGATAACATAATATTTTGCTAAAATATCCCATTCTCCGTTCACTGGTGACAAAAATTGAAAACTATCAGCGATTTAAACGGAAAAAACTTGCAAAATCAAAGCGCAGGCTTTATAATCTAAGCATAACTCCCGCATGAATATCCGCCTCGGCGAATCGCCGACAGGGGGGAGAAAATGCAGGTAATTTCAAGGAGGAAACGGAAATGAAATACGCATTCGTAAACGGCGTTATTCTCGACGGCACTCAGGATATGGAGCCCCAGTCCGGTAAGATAATTCTTGTCGACGGCGAGAAGATAACCGCCATAGTCGACGCGGGCGCGGATATCTCCGGATATGAGAAGATAGACCTCGGCGGAAAGTACATAATGCCCGGCCTTATCAATATGCATATCCATCTTCCCTCGAGCGGAAAGCCGAAGAAGAAGGAATCCGACCCGAAGAAGCTTGTCAAGATTATGACGAGCAACAATCTTTTCCGCAAGATAATCAAGGCTGTCTGCCGCAGCGCGGCTCAGATGCAGCTCAACAGCGGCGTTACGACCATCAGAACCGTTGGCGGAGTTGAAAACGCCGATTCGAGCATCCGCGACGATATAAACGCCGGAAAAACCGTCGGTCCGAGAATACTCGCGGCTAACATGGCTGTCTCCGTCCCGGACGGACACATGGCGGGTTCGCTTGCCTATGTCGCCGAGAGCGCAGAGCAGGCGAGAGACTTCGTCGCAAAGATCGCAGAAGATAAGCCGGATCTGATAAAGCTCATGATAACCGGCGGCGTGCTTGATGCAAAGGTCAAGGGTGAGCCCGGCGTGCTGAAGATGCCCCCCGAGTATGTCAAGGCGGCTTGCGACGAGGCGCACAAGCGCGGACTTATGGTCGCCGCCCATGTTGAGAGCCCCGAGGGCGTACGCGTTGCGCTTGAAAACGGCGTCGACACCATCGAGCACGGCGCAAAGGCGGATGACGAGATAATCTCGCTCTTCAAAGAGAAGCACGCGGCGCTCATAACGACCCTTTCTCCTGCGCTTCCCTATGCGCTGTTTGATCGCTCCGTCAGCCACGCAACCGAGCTTTCGCAGTTCAACGGCGAGGTCGTCTTTGAGGGCATAATCGACTGCTCCAAGAAGTGCCTTGCAAACGGTATCCCCGTCGGTCTCGGAACCGATACCGGCTGCCCGTTCATCACTCACTACGATATGTGGAGAGAGCTTGTCTATTTCCACAAGTACTGCGGCGTGTCAAATAAATTCGCACTCTACACCGCAACGAAGAGAAACGCGGAGATAGCGCATATCGATGATATCACCGGCACAGTCGAGCCCGGCAAGTGCGCCGATCTTATTGTCACCGACGCGAACCCGATCGACGATCTCAAGATTCTTCGCAACGTGAAGATGGTCATGGCGAGGGGACACCTTATCCGCGAGCCCAAGGTCAAGAAGTACGAGAACGTTGAGCGCGAGCTTGATAAGTTCCTTTAATAGCAATACCGTTTTTTAATGATGGGAAAGATGTAAAGTGAATTCTATAATAGTTTCGGCTTTCGGCGCGTTTACCGCGTCGCGATAGTCTGCCTCCCCCCCCAGGGACTAGTCGGCTATCCGCTGACCTCGTTCTGCCTGAAGAAGGAGACGAGGAGGCTCACGAAGCTCTACAGAAACGGCGAATTCAAGGCCGCTACAGCCGCCTCCGAGGAGAAGAAGGACGAGAAGAAGAGAGCCACAAGCACCACTATTATACTGCTCAAGCTCGCGCTTATCACTCTTGCGGCTTACTGGATCGACTATGCCACAAAGGGCTATATCCCGATGTATGTTGTTTGCCTGCTGCTCGGCTTCGCCGCGCACGAGCTTAAGCTCGTTGAGACGGATGCCCTCCATGAGGCGAGCTCCTACGGCTTCATTATGACCGCGCTGATGATGGGTCTGTTCAAGACTCTCGCAAGCTCCGGTACAGACGGCATCGCCTCCGTTGTCGGTATCGCCGCTGCACTTGTTGCTTTCGCGACCGTCGCAATGGGTCTCATGGCTCTGCTTGCAAGCAAGATTTTCAAGCAGTCGTTCTTCATGTGCTACGCGATAGTCCTCAACGCCTTTTCCGGCTTCCCGATTAATATGCTGATAACCACCGAGGCTATCAACATAAACACCGAAGAGGGTGACGAGAGAGACAACATCACCGCCGAGATCATGCCCAAGATGCTCGTCGCAGGCTTCGTATGCGTGACGATAGTCTCCGTCCTGCTCGCGGGTATTCTCGTAAGATTCCTGTAATTTCAATTTACCGAAAGCTCCCGAGGCTAAACGGCCTTGGGAGTTTTTTGCAGCCGATACGCAGAAAAACAGTAAAAATTTAAAGAATAACGATAAATATTTATTGACAATCTTGAATTGCCGTGCTACAATGACCTCGCAAACCAAGGAGAAGAGGTATGTGAAATGAAAGACGACAAGAAAATAAAAACAGAAAAAATCGTCCTCAACGGGCTTGTGATTGCAGGCATAGTGCTGACGCTGCTTGCGGTTCTCGCTTCGCCTTTTATAATCGTCGCGATAATAAAAGCGGGCGAATTTTCGGCGCTGCCGCCCTATACTTGGATTCTGACCACCGCTTCGGTCTACGTCTGCGCCGTGCCGTATCTGGCGGCGCTCATTGAGCTGAAGCTCATCTGCTCGCGGATTTTCACGGATAAGGCGTTCTCACTCGGCACGGCGAAGAAGTTCCGCAATATCGGCATCTGCGCCTTTGTTGAACTGCTCGTGTTCGCCGTCGACCAGGCTGTGCTCTGCTCGATGCTCGGCATATATGAGCTCATGGGGCTCTACTATCTGCCTGTTTTCGTGTTCGTTTTCGTCTGCATCGTCGCGGGAGTTCTCGCGTTTGCGATGAGCGGCGTGTTCAAGCGCGCGGCGGATATAAAAGAAGAAAACGACGGGATATTTTAACGGGGTGACGGCATGATAGTTATAAATTTGGATGTTATGATGGCAAAAAGAAAAATGTCGCTCACCGAGCTTGCCGACAGATTGGGCATGACGATGGCGAATGTTTCGAATTTCAAGAATCACAAGGCAAAGGCTTTCAGATTCTCGACTCTAGATTCCCTCTGCGAGATCCTCGACTGCCAGCCGGGCGACCTGCTCGAATATGTACCGGGGGAGAGTGAAAAAGAATGAAAAAGCTTAAAATAATTTCTCTGATATCGGCGGCATTTCTGCTCGCGTTTTCGCTTTCCGCCTGCGTTTTCAAGAGCGGAGATCCGGTCATAGCCTCACTCGGAAAGGCGATGTCGGTGCAGCGCTGCAGCTGCGCGGGCTTCGGGGATTCGACGGACTTCGGGATATACACCTTTCCCGGCGCGAGCCCCGGGGAGAGCGAATATTTCAAGCCCGTGACCGCCGAGAGCAAGACGGAACTTCTCGGATATATAGATGAGTTTGAGCAGGTTATAGACTCTCTGCGCGACGGCGATGAGGGTGCCGACCTTGTGAACAATTACCGTTTTTCGCGCGACGATATCGATGAGAGCGACTATCTCTATATTTACGACCGCGAAGGCAAGCCGATAGGCGACGGAGCCTATTCAAAATACGATTATTACAACGTCTACTTCTTCGATTCGCAGACGACGACCCTGTATTATTTCCACAATAATATATAATGGGAAAAATAATTGAGGCTTTTCAGTCCGTTTCTGCGTTTTCACGGTTGAAAATTATGTGAAAATGCATTAAAATAGATATAGAATCTATGAGGAGGACTGACTATGGAAAGCTTCAGACATATGCCTCTTGAAAACATACAGAACTGCCGCGACCTCGGCGGATATCCGATAAAGGGCGGCGGCTTCACGAAATACGGCAGGCTGCTTCGCTGCGGCAGACCGCGCGCGTCCACGCCGAACGACATGGAGTTCTTCCGCGACTACGGGATAAAGAACGTATTCGACCTGCGCGGCGATTCCGAGGCGATATCCATGCCGTCGGAGTTTGCCGATTATCCGGGCGTGAATTACTATCATTTCTCCCTGCTCGAAATAAACCCCGCGTCGCCGCATATGGAGATGTCAATGCCGGAGGTGTATGTCACGAGCCTCAACGAGTGCAAGGGCAACTATGCACGCCTGTTCTCCGCGCTGTCTCGCGTAGACGCCCCGTCGATGTTCCACTGCTTTCTCGGCAAGGACAGAACCGGCATAACCGCCGCACTGATACTGCATTTAACAGGCGTATATTTTGAGGATATCGTTGCGGATTACCGCATCTCCTCGACCTATCTCGAACCGTTTTACCGCCGCGAGATGGAGAGAAAAACGGGGCTTGTCCATGAGAGCGACATGACGCATCTCGGCTCCCCGTCGGAGAATATAACCGCAGTGTTTGAATATCTTTCGCGCCGTTACGGCTCGGTCGAGGACTATTTCCTCTCCGCAGGCCTCACTTCGGACGAGGTAGACGCAGTCGGCAGAATACTCAGATAAATATTTTCAACAACAAAACCCTCCGTCAGGCAATCCCGGCGGAGGGTCAATATTTTATTTAACAGATCAGACCGATGCGAGGAAAGTGTCGGTGTCGGTGATCTCTGCGCCGTAGGTGTCCTTGAGGTACTTCAGACCGTACTCATAGTCCTCGGCGGTGAAGGAGTTAGTTGCGTCTTTGATAACAACAATGTCGTAGCCGAGCTGATAAGCGTCGGCGGAGGTGTGGCGAACGCACATATGGGTGTGCAGTCCGGTAACAACAACGGTGTTGACTCCGAGCTCTCTGAGGAGAAGGTCAAGGTCGGTGTGGAAGAAACCGCTGTAGCGTCTCTTGGGAACGACATAGTCGCTCTCGCAAACTTCGAGCTCGGGGATAACCTTTGCTCCCTCGGTGCCCGCTATTGCGTGGTCGCCCCAGAACTTGAGCTCGTGGTCAATGCCCTTGAGGTGAGCGTCGTTGCAGAAAATGACGGGGATGTTCTTCTCTCTCGCACCTTTGACGAGCTCTGCGGTCTTGGGGACTATCGCAAGACCTCTGTCGCACTTGAGCGCGCCGGTGACGAAGTCGTTGAGCATATCAACGACAAGAATTGCGTACTTCTTTTCCATAATATTTACAGCTCCTTGTGTGTTATGATTAAATTATACCGATTTAATCTTCCGGTGTCAATGACAATAAATACAAAGAAAATGCTCTTTTACAAAAGAAAACGCTCTTTTACAATAGGTGTTTGTGTGATATAATTTATTCATATCAATTTCCCGGGAAACGGAGAGCGTTTATGGCAACTGTGCTTTTGGCTGTGATATTTATAGCCTATATCGGGCTCGGAATCTCCGATTCTTATCCGGGCTGCTGAGCATAAAGCTCTCGGGTAAAAAAGTCATGGTCATAGGCCAGTGCGTGACCCTCGCGGCGATACTGCTGATTATGTTCAGGCTGCCAATGGCGGCGACATATGCGGGACTTTTCATGATAGGTCTCGGCAACGGGCCACTGTTCCCAAGCATGACTCATCTTATACCGAAAGTGTTCGGCAAGAGCGTCTCGCAGTCGATGATAGGTACACTCATGGGCTTCTCTTCAATCAGCATGTTTTTGACCCCGTTCATTTTCGGTCAGCTCGCGGGTCGATTCGGCTCGTGGCTGTTCCCGTATGCGGCACTCGCGATGTATGCGGTGATGATGATATCAACTGCGTTTTTCATACGCAGACCGGCAGATAAATAAAAAGGAGAAACGATATGAAAACGACTCAGGTTGCCGCCGCGCTCATTTGGCAGGGCGACAGATTCATGATATGCCGCCGCCCCGCGAACAAGGGCAACGCCCTTTTATGGGAGTTTGTCGGCGGAAAGCTCGAACCGGGCGAGACACATCAACAGGCACTCATTCGTGAATGCCGCGAGGAGCTCGGTATAACGGTGGAGGTCGGCGACGAATTCTGCGACGTCTACCATCAGTATCCCGATATATATGTCCATCTCGTCGTGTTCAATGCGAAAATAGCCGAGGGCACGCCCCGGCTGCTCGAACATTGCGGACTCGAATGGATAACGCCGCAGGAGATAAAAAACTATGCCTTCTGCCCGGCGGATAAAGACATACTCCAAAAAATAATCAATACACATTGAAAGAGGTTATATTATGCAGCTTGTTCTTCCGTTTGAACATATGGCAAAGGCGGCGCAGTATATGGAGCCGTCGGTTTTTGAATATGTCCGCGAGGGCGAGATAGAAAGCTTTGAGAGCTTCGAAAAATTCAATTTTCTCGCCTTTGACTGGTACGATGTCCACAGCGAGCGCACCGAGGACTACAAGATGCTCGCCTATGTCAGCCGCGAGAATCTGATAATTTTTACAGAGGGCGCGGCGGGCGACACGGCAAAGAAGATAATGGACGGGCTCGCGGCGGGGAATCCGGAACTCAGATCTGAGCAGCTGCTCTACAGATTCTTTGTCCGGCTTTTAAACGGCGATATGGACTGCCTCTCGAGGCTCGAGAATGAAATAGACGAATACGAAAATGTCTATCTTTTCAAGAGTGAGTCCGGCAAGGATGTTTTCGAAAAGCTGTCCGCCTGGCGGCGCGAGCTGCTGAGAATAAAACGCTACTATGAGCAGCTGACTTTGATTTTTGACGAAGCTTCTGCGAACGACAATTCCGTATTTTCGAACTCTGCGGCGAAACGCTTCGCCATTCTCAAGAACCGCACCGACCGCTATCTCCAGACGGTGCAGAACTTGCGCGATGTTATCGAGCATCTTCAGGAGGAATATCAGGCGCAGCTGTCTATCCAGCAGAACGATCTGATGAAGCTTTTCACGGTCGTTACCGTTATCTTCCTGCCGCTGACACTGCTCACGGGTTGGTACGGCATGAACTTTTCGGGCATGCCGGAGCTCAACTGGGAATATGGATATCTTGTGATAATTGTCGTGAGTATAGTTGTGCTCGTTGCGCTGATACTGTTCTTCCGACGGAAGAAGTGGCTCTGAGATTTTGAAAAAAATTTTTGATTTGCCTATTGACAGGGTAGGCAATATGTGCTATATTGTATCCAACATACCGCCGAGGTAGGCGTATGAAAGGAGAGAATGTTATGAAAAAGACCGCCATGAACCGCTGTAGCTGCGCCTGTTGTCAGTGCGCGTGTTTCGTCATGTCTTTTTCCGATATGTCCTCCAAATGCGGGTCGTTGAACTGATCCGATAAAACGGCTTTTGACCGGGGACACTCATCGGAGTTCCCCGGATTTTTTATTCGCCGCGGAACTCAGAATCTTAACTAACTAACTTCAAAGGAGCAATTTATTATGTCAAAGATTTATACCTCAGCAGACCAGCTTATAGGAAAGACCCCTCTTCTCGAACTGACCCACATTGAAAAGAAATACGGACTCAAGGCGAAAGTGCTCGCAAAGCTTGAGTATTTCAATCCCGCAGGCTCTGTCAAAGACAGAATCGCCAGAAAGATGCTCGACGACGCAGAGGCGGCGGGCAAGATCCCCCCCGATTCAGTCATTATCGAGCCGACCTCCGGTAATACCGGCATCGGTCTCGCCTCCGTCGCCGCCGCGCGCGGATATCGCATAATTATCGTTATGCCCGAGACGATGTCCGTTGAGCGTCGCCAGCTGATGAAAGCATACGGCGCCGAGCTTGTGCTCACCGAGGGCGCAAAGGGCATGAAGGGCGCGATAGCCAAGGCTGACGAGCTCGCAAAAGAGATACCGAACAGCTTCGTGCCCGGTCAGTTTGTCAACCCCTCGAACCCCAAGGCTCACTATGAGACCACGGGTCCCGAGATTTTTGAAGACACCGACGGCGAGGTTGATATCTTCGTCGCAGGCGTCGGCACCGGCGGCACTGTCACGGGCGTCGGCGAGTATCTGAAAGACAAGAAGCCCGGCGTAAAGGTCGTTGCGGTTGAGCCCGAGACTTCGGCAGTGCTCTCGACAGGTGTTGCGGGCGCGCATAAGATACAGGGCATCGGCGCAGGCTTCGTGCCCGATGTGCTCGACACAAAGGTCTATGACGAGATAATCCCCGTCAGCAACGAGGCAGCATTCGAGACCGGCAAGCTTATCGGCAAGAGCGAGGGCGTGCTGGTCGGCATATCCTCAGGCGCCGCCGCTTATGCAGCAATAGAGCTTGCAAAGCGCCCGGAGAACGAGGGCAAGACGATAGTTGTGCTCCTGCCTGACACAGGCGACCGCTATCTGTCGACTCCGCTTTTCCAGGACTGATAAATAATTTCCCCATAGGCTCCGGCTTTTTCGCCGGGGCTTTCGGGCTTTTTTGAGAGGAAGAATATGAGCTTTAACCCCGATAACCCGCGCCGCAAGGCGCTCATCGCGATGAGCGGCGGAGTGGATTCGTCCGTCGCCGCCTATCTCGCGATTGAGAGCGGGCTTGACTGCATCGGTGTGACGATGAAGCTTTTTGATAACGAGGATGCAGGGATCAGCCGTGAAAAGAGCTGCTGCTCGCTCGAAGATACGGAATATGCGCGCGGCGTCGCCTACAGACTCGGGATGCCGTATTATGTCTTTAATTTCACTGCGGATTTCAAAGAGCAGGTCATGCGCCGTTTTGTGGAAGCCTATGAGCGCGGTGCGACCCCGAACCCCTGCATAGACTGCAACAGATATCTGAAATTCGATCGCCTCTATCGCCGCGCAAAAGAGCTCGGCTGCGAATATGTTGTCACGGGTCACTATGCGCGAATTGAAGAAGGAAACGGCAGATTCCTGCTGAAAAAGGCGGTTGATCCGACAAAAGATCAGAGCTATGTGCTCTATTCAATGACGCAGGACGAGCTGCGGCATACACTGTTTCCATTGGGCGGCATGACGAAAACGCATACGCGCGAGCTTGCGCGCAAGCTTGGCTTTTATAACGCCGACAAGCCGGACAGCCAGGATATCTGCTTCGTGCCGGACGGCGATTATGCCTCATTTATCCGCTCGTTTACGGGCAGGGACTATCCGCGCGGCGAGTTCGTTGACAAAAGCGGAAATGTGCTCGGCGAGCACAGGGGACTCATCGGCTACACCGTCGGTCAGCGCAAGGGACTCGGAATAGCGCTGGGCGAGCCGAAATATGTGACCGCCCTGCTGCCCGATGAAAACCGAGTCGTGCTCGGCAGCAATGAAGACCTGATGAGTTGCGAACTCGACGCGAAGAATTTCAATTTTATTGCCTTTGACGACCCGCCTGCGGAGTTTCGCGCGAGCGCGAGGGTCAGATACAGGCAGGCGGAACAGCCCGCGACAGTGCGCGTCACGGGCGAAAATACAGTGCATATAACATTCGACGAGCCGCAGCGGGCAATAACAAAAGGTCAGGCGGTCGTCGTCTATGACGGAGATGTGGTTATCGGCGGCGGAGAGATCTGCTGAGTGCGAAACGGAGGAATATTTATGATGATATCAACGCGTGGACGCTACGCTCTGAGGGTGCTTGTTGACCTTGCGGAGCACAGCGGCGGTCTTGTCCCGATGAAGGATGTCGCGGCGCGCCAGGGCATCTCAAAAAAATATATGGAACAGATAATGGCTCTGCTCGTTAAGGACGGATATGTTGAGGGCGTTCACGGCAAGGGCGGCGGATACAGGCTCGGCAGACCGCCGGAGCAGTGTGTTGTCGGCGATATTCTGCGCCTGACCGAGGGCAGCCTCGCTCCCGTCGCGTGTCTCTCATGCGAAGAACCGTGCGAGCGCGCGGACAGCTGCCGCACAATCGGAATGTGGCGCAGGTTCGAGGAGATAACGAACGAATACTTTGACGGCATAACAATAAGAGATTTGATGAAAACCGAATAATAAAGAAGCCGCGTTCTGTTTTTGATTTGAACGCGGCTTTTTATTATAAAAAAAGGCTCCCGCCCGTTTGGGTGAGAGCCTTGATTTGTTTGGTGCTGTTACAGCAGTTTTTTAGCCGATTTTAACGGTGTAGTCAACAATGCCGTGAAGGGTATCAATGCTTGCGGGGATACCGATAACCTTGACGCCAAGGTTGTTAACGTTGACATTGACCTTGTAGTGCCATGTGCCGCTGACGATCTTGCCGGTGTTGTTGTCAATCTTAACGGTGACATAAGCGTGATCGTAAGTGAGCTTTATATTCTCGATACCGGAAGTTACGCTAACGCCGGGAAGCTGATCAAGAGCGTTCTGGACGTTGCCGAGAGTACCGATCGAACGGCCGACAGGACCCTTCGAAGAGCTCTCCTTCGGGCCGTCAGTCTGAGGATTGACGTCGAAAGAAACAGTGGTGTACTTACCGTCGTTGGTCGCCTTAGCGTTCTTGACGTCGGTCGGAAGAACATCACCGTGGTCGCCTGCGGGGATGTAGTTTGTATCGGTCGAGTTCTTCTCAAGAGCCTTCTTCGCGATGCCCTCAAAAGAACCAAGGATCTTACCAAGTCCGCCGGTGCCCTCAAGCTTCTCGAGCTTCATGGTCTGCTTGCCCTTGGGGGGATTCTTTACGGAAGCCTTAACAGCCTTGTTGTAGAAAGCTACGACTGCCTTAGCGTCGGTGGAGTTGAGACCCTTTTCGGTGTTGCCGGTCTGAGCGCCGCCCTGAGAGCCGCCCTGGCTGCCTGCTGCCTGCGAGGGAGCCTCGACGGGCTTGCCGGAAGCGTCGGTGGAAACTTCGGAAGCGTCGTTGCTGCCGGCCTCGGTGTTGTCGGCTGCGGAAGCGTCTGCGGCAGGGTGGGGAGGCTTTTCAGGATCTGCTGCAGCTCCAGATGCCGCTGCCGGACGCGCCGGAAGTCCAGCAGCAGGATCACGAGCCCCAGCGCCGCGCACAGCGCCGACGGATACCACACCGCAGCCAGCGGCAGGTGGTACAGCCGGAACGAGACCAGAAACAAAAGGGCGAACAGCAAAAACGCCCCGATCTTCAGCGCCTTGGAGCGCAGATAATGCAAAAACAGCTTCATATCATTCTACCAGATAGCCCGCGCCGATTTTTGTCGTGATGAAGCCCGTCAGCCCCGCGCCGTCGAGCTTTTTGCGCAGGCGCGCCATGTTGACTGACAGCGTGTTCTCATCGACGAAGCTGTCGGTCTGCCACAAAGCCTCCATGAGCTTTTCGCGGCTGACGGCGACATTGATACCGCATACCACGATGAAAACGAAAAGATAACGGGATAATTCCTCGGACCAGGGCAGTGAGTAAAAGATCACGTAGCGGGTGAAAACCTGGACTACGATCACCACCATCATGACGATGAGAGCCGTCGTGATAAGTCCAAGCATTAATTTTTGAAATAATGCAAAGGTCTTATTGATAAGTGAGAACATCTTTGTTTCGCTTCCTTATATCAAAGAACCCCCGAAAAGGATTTCGGGGGATAACAACTAAGGACTATTAAAAATTATTTCTGAGCGTCTTTGATGATCTTGATGATTTCAGGATATTCCTTCTCCTGCTCCTCCAAGAATCCGGCGACGGCCTTCTTCATGGCTTCCTTGTCGACGGTGGTGACTTCCATGCC
>ENA-ORPK01000499-ORPK01000499.1-human-gut-metagenome-genome-assembly--contig:-NODE-499-length-36671-cov-5.550470_pt1 | contig 36671 bp, 29 predicted proteins | sample MGYA00242139_ERZ509068 | MGnify/ENA primary metagenome ERZ509068 (study PRJEB26280, sample SAMEA2338687) | human gut metagenome | biome: human gut; feature: human-associated habitat; material: faeces...
CCTTACTACTCTGTGCAGCCCCATTCGAGCGGAGCGAGAATTTGAAATGGCTGCATATCCCGAGAGAGGGACCCACGAAGTGGGAGGATGCCTTACTACTCTGTGCAGCCCCATTCGAGCGGAGCGAGAATTTGAAATGGCTGCACATCCCGAGAGAGGGACCCACGAAGTGGGAGGATGCCTGTTAAGAAAGTAAAGAAGAGGAGCTGCACATGAGCATAATCATTCCGGAGGGTTACAAATCCGCCCTCAACATCAAAGACACTGAAAAAGCGATCAAGCGCGTCAAAGACTTCTTCCAGCGTGAGCTGATCACACAGCTGAACTTAAGCCGTGTATCCGCACCGTTGTTTGTAGATGCTTCTTCCGGTCTGAATGACAACTTGAACGGCGTGGAACGCCCGGTTGCATTTGATCTGAAGGAACAGAAAAACAGAGAAATGGAGATCGTACATTCCCTGGCAAAATGGAAACGTATGGCACTCGGACAGTATGGCTTCTCTGTCGGAGAAGGACTGTACACCGATATGAATGCGATCCGCAGAGATGAAGATACCGACAATATTCATTCCATTTATGTCGATCAGTGGGACTGGGAAAAGATCATTGCCAAAGAGGACAGAACCGAGGAAACACTGCGTGATACGGTAAAATCCGTATACGAAGCACTCCGCGTGACTGAAAAGTTCATGGCAAATGAATATGACTATATTGAATGTATCCTGCCTGAGGAGATCACCTTTGTGACAACACAGGAGCTGGAGGATCGTTACCCTGAGCTTACTGCAAAAGAACGGGAAAACAAAGCTGCAAAGGAATATGGTGCTATTTTTCTTGAGCAGATTGGAGATAAGCTGGCGAGCGGTAAGCCACATGACGGCAGAGCACCGGATTATGATGACTGGAAGCTGAACGGTGATATCATCGTATATTATCCGGTTCTGGATATGGCACTGGAATTATCTTCCATGGGTATCCGTGTAGATGAGGATTCCTTAAAGGAGCAGCTGAAAAAGGCTGGCTGCGAAGAGCGTATGGAGCTTCCGTTCCAGAAAGCACTTTTGAACAAAGAACTTCCGTATACGATCGGCGGCGGAATCGGACAGTCCAGAATCTGTATGTTCTTCCTCAGAAAAGTGCATCTGGGAGAAGTGCAGGCATCTGTATGGCTTCCGGAAGATCTGCAGAAGGCAGAAGAAAAAGGCGTTGTATTCTTATAAGGCAGTCAGTTCTCACAGAAAACAGAAAAACAGAGCAGGCAGGTGGAATTATGAAGTTTTCCTTTACATCCAAAGCTGACAGATCACAAAGAGACGTAGATGGACGAAAGAGAAAAGCATGCTTCTGCCTGCTTTTTTTCACTCTGTCAGTGGTATTTTTATACTGGCAGAATAATGGTCTGACGATCACGGAATATGATATAGTAAATAAAGATTTGCCACAAAGCTTTAATGGGTGTACAATAGTGCAAATATCAGATTTGCATAATAAATCGTTTGGCAGGGAGCAGAAAAAACTCGTCCGCAGGATCAAGGCGTGTGAGCCGGACGTGATCGTGCTCACAGGAGATCTGGTAGACAGTAACCGTCCGGATGTCGATACGGCACTGGAGCTTGTTTCTGCCATGGCGGATCTGGCACCGGTTTATTTTGTGACAGGCAATCATGATAACTGGCTGTCCGCAGAGAATACGGATCGCCTGATGCAGGGCCTTGAAGCTGCAGGCGTTCATGTATTAAAGGATGAAGTGCGTATCCTGACGATGGGTGAGCCGAAGGAAACGATTTATATGGCAGGGATCGATGATGCCTCCCTTGCTTCTACAGCCGAATGCGATAAAGCACTGAAAAAGCTGACTGCCCGGAAAAATCCGGATGATTTTATGATCCTTCTGGCGCATGAGCCGCAGAGACTGGAGCAATATGCATCATATGGGGTCAGTCTGGTTTTGAGCGGGCACGCGCACGGCGGACAGTTCCGTATTCCGTTTATCGGCGGATTCGTGGCACCGGATCAAGGCTTTCTGCCGGCTTATACAGAGGGTGTTTTTCACGAAAAGGACACGGATCTTGTGATCAGCCGGGGGCTGGGTAACAGTGTGATCCCAATCCGGCTTCTCAACAGACCGGAGCTTGTAAAGGTGACTTTATATTCCAAAAATCAGAAACAGCAATAAAGAAAGGGAAAGGGAAACGTATATGAATTATGAACAGGCGCTGGACAAATTGACAAAATATGGACAACAGCACTTGCTGCATTTTTATGGGGAATTAAATGAGGCACAGAAAAAGAGACTTCTTTCACAGATAGAGGCAACAGACTTTGAAGTGCTTTCATCAATGGACGCCATGCATAAAGCAGAACGTGGCAGAATTGCACCACTGGAAGCCATGCAGCTTCCGGAAATCGAGAAAAAGAAAGAACAATTCCGCAAAACCGGACTGGATGCGATTCGCGGTGATAAAGTCGGAGCGGTTTTGCTTGCCGGCGGAATGGGGACAAGACTTGGTTCCGATGCTCCAAAGGGTGTATACAATATTGGCGTGACAAAGGATCTTTATATTTTCGAGTGTCTGATCCATAACCTGATGCAGGTAACTGCGCAGGCGGGGCATATGATCTACTTATATATCATGACAAGTGATAAAAACCATGATCAGACAGTGGCATTTTTTAAGGAACATCAGTGTTTCGGATATCCGCAGGATCATATTTTCTTCTTTATGCAGGAGATGGCGCCTGCTGTAGATCGTGACGGCAAAGTCTATCTGGAGGAGAAAGACAAGATCGCAACTTCTCCGAACGGAAACGGCGGATGGTTTGTTTCTATGGCGAAAAGCGGTATTCTGGATCAGGTTCGCAAAACGGGCATTGAATGGCTGAATGTGTTTGCTGTAGACAACGTATTACAGAAGATCGCCGATCCGGTTTTTGTGGGGGCATGCATTGAAGAACAGTGTAATGTAGGTGCCAAAGTGGTAGCTAAGGCTAACCCGGATGAAAAGGTTGGTGTGATGTGCCTTGAAGACGGAAAGCCATCGATCATTGAATATTATGAGCTGACAGAAGAAATGCGGCAGGAAAAAAATGACAGGGGAGAATACGCATACAATTACGGCGTGATACTGAATTACCTGTTCCGTGTCAGCGAGCTGGAACGCACGATGTCCCACAAGCTTCCGCATCATAAAGTAGAAAAGAAGATCGCACATATTGATGAAACAGGTACAAAGGTAAATCCGCAGGAGCCAAACGGCTATAAGTTTGAGCAGCTTGTATTGGATATGATCCATGATATGGATAAATGCCTGCCATTTGAGGTCGTGCGGGAGCATGAGTTTGCACCGATAAAGAACAAAGAGGGTGTGGACAGCGTGGACACAGCAAGGGCGCTGCTTGTTCAAAATGGGATACAGATATAAGAAGAAATGAACTGACAGACAACAGGAGGAAATGAAAATGGCAATTTTAGTAACAGGTGGAGCTGGTTTCATTGGAAGCCATACAGTTGTAGAACTGCAAAATGCAGGCTATGATGTGGTGGTTGTGGACAATCTGGTAAATGCAAGCAAGGAAGCTCTGCGCCGCGTAGAAGAAATCACGGGAAAACCGGTTACTTTTTATGAAGCGGACATTCTGGACAGAGATGCAATGGAGAAAGTATTTACCGAAAATGAGATTGAATGTGTGATCCATTTTGCAGGACTGAAAGCAGTCGGAGAATCCGTACAGAAACCATGGCTGTATTATTATAATAATATTTCAGGTTCCCTGATCTTATTTGATGTTATGAGTAAGCATGGGGTAAAAAACATTATCTTCTCTTCTTCTGCAACCGTATACGGAAAGCCGGACAAGGTACCGGTAACGGAAGACTGCCCGAAGGGTGAGATCACAAACCCATATGGACAGACAAAGAGCATGCTGGAGCAGATCCTGACGGATATCCAGAAAGCAGATCCCAAGTGGAACGTGATCCTTCTTCGTTACTTTAACCCGATCGGCGCACACAAGAGCGGTAAGATCGGTGAAAATCCAAACGGTATTCCGAATAACCTGATGCCATACATCACACAGGTTGCTGTGGGCAAACTGAAATGCCTTGGCGTGTTTGGAGATGATTATGATACACCGGACGGAACAGGTGTCAGAGATTATATCCATGTAGTGGATCTGGCAACCGGTCATGTGAAAGCAATTGAGAAGATTAAAGAAAACCCGGGACTGAAGATATACAATCTGGGAACGGGTAAAGGGTATAGTGTTCTGGATATTGTTAAAAATTTTGAAGCTGCAACCGGTATTAAAATCCCATACGAGATCAAGCCGCGCCGCGCAGGAGACATTGCAACCAATTATGCAGATGCCTCCCTTGCAAAAAAAGAGCTTGGCTGGGTCGCTGAGCGCGATATCAAAGAAATGTGTGAAGATTCCTGGAGATGGCAGCGCATGAATCCAAACGGGTTTTCCGATTAGGAAAGTCCGATCACATACTGATACATAAAGATAAAATGACAGAAGCTTCCGCCCATGACGAACAGATGAAATATTTCATGAGAACCAAAGTATTGATGTCTGGCGTTAAAAAGCGGGAGCTTCAGTGCATATATGATCCCGCCGACTGTGTAAATAATCCCACCGGTGAGCAACCAGCCAAAGGCAGCAGCAGGCAGGCGATGGACGATCGGACTGAATACAAAGACACAGATCCAGCCCATGGCAATATAGATCACCGAAGAAAACCATTTTGGACAGGTGATCCAGAGAAATTTAATGCCGATCCCGATCAATGCAAGCGACCAGACTGCGATCAGCAATGGGTATCCCCGTTTCGGGTCCAGCACCAGAAGGCAGACAGGTGTGTAAGAGCCTGCAATCAGGACGAAGATCATGGAGTGGTCGACCTTCCGCAGTATTTTGATCACGGCTGCGGGCAGATTGACAGAATGGTATGTGGCACTTGCACCATATAATAAGATCATGCTGATGATAAAAACCAGCATGGCAAGCAGACAGACAGAGCCATGCGATGCGGCTTTTAACAACAACGGAACTGCCGCGCCGACTGCCATGATCATGGCAATAAAATGAGTAAGTGCACTTCCCGGTTCGCGTAATGTGATTTGCATAATAATAACCTCCTTATAAAGCAGGGCCGATCGTAATTGCTTGACAGACCTGATGATACGCGCTGAATGCAACAAGTAGTTTTCAAAACTACTTACTATAATACAAATACTACAATAAGTGTGTGCAAAAGTCAACAGACTAATGCGGATGATCTGAGACAAAAGCCACTAAAATGTACGGCAGAAAGGACGGATTTTATGTTTCGAATGTGGGCAAAGATCTGGAAAAACAATCACATGATCAAAGATACTGTTGTGGAGGATGCGTCTGATCGAGGCAGAACGCAGAAGGTATTCCATGCAATGGATGAGGTTATTTATACCTTTGATCTGGGGAAACCGATCTGGCTGGATAAAACGGTCAAAGAGTTTCAGGATCACAGCAGAGCCCGTTTTTATCAGGATAATTTCATAGAATCTATTGATTTTGATTATCTGGAGATTCAGATGATCGAAGAAGACTAGATTATGGAATAGCAATTCTTAAAAATTAGTAAAAATCCACAAAAAATAAAAAGATGTGATATAATTAATGTCGTGATTTAACAAAATCACGATGTAGCCCCGAGCCTTGTTTCATATTTGCGGAGCTTGTCACATATTTGCAAAGCAAATATGCGACCCTAAAATGTGCGACAAATCAAAATGCGAGGGGTTCCCGAATGTCATGAATTGCCAAATTCATGGTGAATGAAAAAGGAAAGTTGGGGAATTTATGGAATTTGTACCAAATACGAGAAACGACATTGACAGCTGGAAAGAAGTCCAGCTTGTATATAATTCTGCATTGAAGGAGATCGGGACAAAGCTGGAGATCTTAAATGATGAATTTCAGCATGTGCATCAGTATAATCCGATCGAACATATCAAATCGCGTATCAAATCACCGGAAAGTATCGTTAAAAAGCTGAAAAAGCATGGCTATGAGTCCAGTATCCAGAATATGGTAAAGTATGTCAATGATATTGCGGGAATCCGTGTTATCTGTTCTTTTACTTCTGATATTTACAGGATTGCGGAAATGTTGATCAATCAGAACGATATCCGCGTACTTTCCGTGAAGGATTATATCCTGAATCCGAAGCCAAGTGGATATAAGAGTTACCATCTGATCGTAACAGTACCGATTTTTTTATCGGATCGTATTGTAGATGCCAAAGTGGAGATCCAGATCAGAACGGTTGCGATGGACTTTTGGGCAAGTCTGGAGCATAAGATCCATTACAAATTTGAGGGTAATGCACCGGAGCATATTAAGAAGGAACTGGTGGAATGTGCCATGATGGTTTCGGATCTGGATGCCAGAATGCTTTCTCTGAATGAGGAGGTTCAGGAACTGATCGCCAGACAGAAAGAGGAGGCGGCTCAGACAGAGGCAGTCAAAACAGAAGAATCGGTTATATAAAGAAAAATACTGCCGGACGGCAGTATTTTTTGTTATGGCGACATTCCTTTGGAAGCACCCATACAGTAAAAGCAGGCTTGCAAAGATGCAGAATCATTTTGACAATATAAAAAACCTTATAAAATGAGGAGTGCCGCGAAGCCTTTCGGCCCCGCGGCTATTATGAAAAAATTTATCTTTCGGTAGATGTCTTTTGTTAATAAAGGATTGTTTCCTTTGATTTAAGTAAAGTATACCAATCAATTATGAACAAAATATGAACATGATATGAAAAATGAGTGAATTTACACAAAGCATAAAAAGACTATGTGTAAAATCTATGCAAAATGTACAAAAAATGTGCAATTACAATACGCTTTGCTAGTGTTGTAAAAGGACGGAAATAATGTTAGAATGATAAATATTCAGAACCATGCAGATCCGTAACTGACTGACCGTTATGGGAAGATTTTTATGGATTTATATGGAGAGAAAGCCTCGTAAGCAAAAGAAAGGCATCGAAGATGCGATTTGCGATCAGGGGGCGGATGATTTACGGATCAGTGTGCGGAAAATCAGGATGACGGAGGGTAAGCATGGATAATTTTATGGACAGGCTGACAAAGCGGTTTAATGCCGGTGAACTGATACAGGCAAACGGTGAAGCGGAAGCGCGCGAAAATGAGAGACTGCGAAAACAGACTGCGGAATATGAAAAAATGATGCAGGAGATCCGGCGCCTGAATTTAAAAACGGTCGAAGTTTCCGAACAGGTATCCCAGATGCTTTCCTGCGGGATTGAGCAGCTGGAAGAGTATGAGGTAAAGCTTCACGGGCTGATCAAAGAGGAAGAAACGGATAAAACAGAAGCTGCTGCGGATGCGCAGCAGATAAATCAGGTGATAACACAGGAACTTGCACAGCAGAAAAAAGAGCTGGATCTGCAGATTGCGGGAATGCAGGAGCTGATGGACGCACAGCTGAAAAATCTGCAGGACAGCATGGGTGTGCAGCTTTCCGGAGCAGATGAGAAACTTCTTGGTGTGGACAACAGGATTTCCGGCGTAGATGAGAAGCTACTGGGTGTAAGTGACAGACTTTCCGGCGTAGATGAGAAGCTTACGGACGTAGGCGACAGACTTTCCGGCGTAGATGAGAAGCTTACGGACGTAGGCGACAGATTTTCCGGCGTAGATGAGAAACTCACCGGTGTTGACGGAGCGGTAGAAAAGCTTCTGGCAGAAAATGCACAGAGTCTTGCAATGCTTAAGGAGTGGAATGAGCAGAAGCAGCAAGGAAGCCAGACAGAAACACTGGATACGGTCAGAGCAGTAGAGGATAAGCTGGAGCATCTTTCCGGTAATATTGCGGACAATGCTATCAGACAGCACAGCCTTTTGCAGGATATGGCAGTCAATACGGAAAATGCATTGCAGGATCTGACACGGACAACAGAAGATGCCCTCCAGAATCTGCAAAATAAGCTGGAACAGCAAAAACCGGCAGATAATGCAGAGCTGATCGAGGCGACAGGTCAGATCAAGGAAATGATCGTCAATATTCGATTATATCTGGATGATGTGCAGAAGCATATTGAAGATTATGTGCACAAAGAAGATGTTAAGGTTTATCGTAATGTACAGGCTGTGTTGATGGAACAGCTCAGTAACAAAACAAGAGATCTGAATGATCATATGGATGCACTTGAAAAATCCGTACAAAAAAGTAAAGGAACAAAGCCTCTGCTCGTGTTTGCGATTCTGCTTTCCGCAGCGTCTCTTACGATCCAGATCCTGCAGATGCTGGGAATTTTGTAATGGCTAAAATAGATTTTAAACCGGGTAATATGCTTTACCCACTGCCGGCAGTCCTTGTGACTGTAGCAGATAAACAGGGAAAATCCAATATTTTTACAGTTGCCTGGGCAGGAACGGTCTGTACGAATCCGCCTATGGTAAGTATTTCTGTCAGAAAAGAGCGCTTTTCACATGCAATGCTTCTGGAAACAGGAGAATTTGTCATCAATCTGACTACAGAAAAGCTGGTATATGCGACCGATTATTGTGGCGTGAAGAGTGGCAGGGATGTGGAAAAGTGTAAAGATCTGGGACTGCACCTGCTTCCGGGAAAGGAAGTGAAAGTACCACGTCTTGCGGAGAGCCCGGTCAATATTGAATGCCGTGTCACGGAGGTAAAGGAGCTTGGTTCCCATGATATGTTCCTGGCCGAGGTAGTAGCGGTCAGCGTGGATGATGCTTATATGGATGAGAAGAATTCTTTCCATCTGGATCAGGCGGATCCGATCGTCTATTCGCATGGTACTTATTATGCCATGGGAAAAGAACTGGGGCGTTTTGGCTATAGTGTGAGAAAAAAGTCTTGACGAAGCATGTGAAAATCAGTATGATGATGACAAGAACAAAATAAAGCACAAGATAACTGGTATAATAGAATAAACAGTAATTGCCACGAAGATGTAGCATCAGGAAAAATCCTGATGCTATTTTCTTTTTTCGGAGGAAGGAAACGCTTATGGATACAATCGATAAAAATATTTCCATTAATTTAAGAAAGATCCGGAAAGAACAGAACATGAGTCTGGATATGCTTTCGGAGCGGACGCTTGTCAGCAAGAGTATGCTCGGACAGATTGAAAGAGGAGAATCCAATCCGACAATCACGACAATTGCTAAAATATGCGAAGGGTTAAAGATTGGAATTGAAGATTTGCTTTACCGGGAAAAAGATCCGATCTCACTGGTTAAAAAAGATCAATGCCGCGTGACAAGAAGTGCTCAAAGCCGTTATGCGGTCAGGCTTGTTTTTCCATTTGACAAAGGCCGGAATTTTGAAATTTATACGATCAGTATTGAAGCCGGAGCACAGATGCAGCTTCCCTCCCATGGAGCGCATACGACTGAATATATTACGGTTACACAGGGAACACTGATACTACGCCATGAAAATAAGGAGTTGAAGCTGGCGTGTGGAGACTCTGCATGTCTGTGTGCAGGTGGGGAATATACGTGGCAGAATATGGGAGACGGACAGGCGCAGATGAGCGTTGTTATGACGGTGTCCTGACTTTACAATTACATAAATAACTGATAAAATGGATCTGTTATGAAAATCACGAAATACTACAGGCATGTGAAAACCACATATTGGAAGACGGCTTTTCTGATTGCATTAGCAGGTCTTTTTTTGTTGCCTTCTTATACAAAAATAGAAAAGACGGGAAATAATGTATATGAGATTACCTTGAATGGGGAACAGGTTGGAACTGTTTCCGATACAAAAGATGCAGATTCTCTTTTGTGGCAGGCGAGAAAAGAAATCGCAAAGGAGGAAGACGTACTGTTTCTGGCAGATGCAGAGCTTTCCGTGACAGGACGTGAGGCATATTTTGCACAGTTTACCGGAGAGGATGAGATCATTGCCAATATGAAAGAGGTGCTGACAGCATCTCAGATCAGCACGATCCGGCCGGCATTTACGATCAAGATCAATCAGCTTATGATCAATCTTTCCAGCGTACAGGAGGTTTCGGAGGCACTGCAGGCTGCACTTGACCAGTATCAGGAAGGGAAGCAGTTTGTCGCACAGCTCGGGCCGGATCAGACAAGAGAACTGAACGTGCTGACAGTTGAGGCAAAGAGTGCGGAAGAGAAGAAGGAAGAAGAAAAAGAAGAACAGGACAGGCCATTGGTAGCAGGCTGTACAAGGGCACTTGCCGATATGGTAAAAGATACACAGGCTGCAAAGGAACTGACCTTTGACGATTTTGACTATGGGTTGACACGGCTTTCCTATGCGGATAATGTGGAGATCGTAGAATCTTATCTTCCTGCAGATCAGATCCAGTCGTTGTCCGATGCAAAAGATCTTCTGACAAAAGAGCAGGATCAGCAGCAGATCTATGAGGTACAGCAGGGAGATACCCTTTCCGAGATCGCGATCAACTGTGACATTCCGCTGGATAAGATAATTGAGCTCAATGACAGTCTGGAGGACGAAAATTCCATGATACGTGTCGGAGAAGAACTGGTCGTTACTTCACCGGAGCCGGCACTTTCCATTGACAGGCAGGAAGAAGTCTATTACGAAGAAGATTATGAAGCAGATATCCAGTATGTTTACAATGATGACTGGTATACAACGGATACACAGATCCTGCAGCAGCCATCAGCCGGACATCGTAAGGTGGCAGCACTGAAGTCCTATCATAACAAAAAGGAAACAGAGACGGAAATACTGAAAGAAGAAGTTACGGTTGCTGCAGTTCCGAAGATCATTGAAAAAGGAACGAAGATTCCTCCGACGTATATCAAACCAATCTCCGGAGGGCGTCTGTCTTCGCAGTTTGGAAGAAGAAAAGCCCCGACAAAGGGTGCATCTACCTATCATAAGGGAGTCGACTGGGCGACACCGGTTGGTACCAAGGTTGTGGCATCCAGCGCGGGAACGGTTGCCAGGGCAGGCTGGGGTAGCGGCTATGGTTACGTTGTTTATATCAATCATGCGGACGGAAGACAGACAAGATACGGGCATTTAAGCAAGGTGCTTGTACGTGTGGGAGATCAGGTCTCGCAAGGACAGAAGATTGCTCTTTCCGGAAATACCGGAAGAAGTACAGGAGCACATCTGCATTTTGAAATACTGATCGGTGGTGCTCAGGTAAATCCACTGCAGTATTTGAATTGATAAGAACGGTCGGATAGCAGCAAATACTCAATATAATCCAATATAAGGAAGCGAATGCAATGGATTTACTGAATTTTGAGGATAGAAATGCGTAAATCTGTATCAAAATAGACAATTTACAAAACTATCTGTTGTGTTATATAATTAGTAGATAAACAGGATACACTAAATTTGAGGTGTGACATGGAACAATATGTGATTAAAGGTGGAAATCCGCTGGTTGGTGAGGTGGAGATCGGCGGTGCGAAAAATGCAGCACTTGCCATCCTGGCAGCAGCAACTATGACGGATGAGACCGTTACGATAGAAAATTTACCGGATGTCAGAGATACAAATGTGTTGATGCAGGCAATGGAAGAGATTGGTGTGCATATTGACAGGATTGACAGGCATACCGTTAAGATCAATGCAGGCAGTATCAATGATCTGGTTGTAGACAATGAATATATTAAAAAGATCAGAGCTTCTTATTATTTATTGGGGGCTTTGCTTGGCAAATATAAAAAGGCAGAGGTGGCACTTCCGGGTGGATGCAACATCGGCAGCAGACCGATTGACCAGCATTTGAAGGGATTCCGTGCACTTGGTGCCAAGGCAGATATTTCGCATGGTCATATCTGTGTGGAGACAGACAGGCTTGTCGGCAATCATATTTATATGGACGTGGTCACGGTAGGTGCTACCATTAATATCATTATGGCAGCAGCACTTGCAGAAGGGCAGACGATCATTGAGAATGCAGCGAAGGAGCCGCACGTAGTAGATGTGGCAAACTTTTTAAACAGCATGGGAGCTAATATTAAGGGCGCAGGAACGGATGTAATCCGTATCCGCGGTGTGGAAAAGCTTCATAAAACAGAATATTCCGTTATTCCGGATCAGATCGAAGCCGGTACATTCATGTTTGCAGCAGCAGCCACAAAGGGTGATGTGACAGTCAAGAATGTCATTCCAAAGCATCTGGAGTCCATCAGTGCAAAGCTGATCGAGATCGGCTGTGAGATCAAAGAGTCTGACGATGCAGTCCGTGTGGTATCTTCCAAGCCACTGACCCATACACATGTCAAGACACTTGCCTATCCGGGCTTCCCGACCGATATGCAGCCACAGATTGCTGTGACGCTGGCACTTTCAGAAGGAACCAGCATTGTAACGGAAAGCATTTTTGAAAATCGTTTCCGCTATGTGGACGAGCTGACAAAGATGGGAGCTAATATTAAGGTAGAAGGCAATACAGCCATTATTGAGGGCGTTAAGAAATATACGGGAGCCCATATTGATGCACCGGATCTCCGTGCAGGCGCGGCGCTTGTGATCGCCGGTCTTGCGGCAGAGGGCATCACGGTTGTCGATGATATCCTGTATATTGAGCGCGGATATGAAGATTTTGATGTCAAGCTCAGAGGCTTAGGAGCTCAGATCGAAAAAGCGGCAGATGAAAAAGAAGTCCAGAAGCTGAAATTGAAAATTGGATAAAGAAAAGAAATGGGACGTTCCGAGGAACGTCCCTATTGTTTTATATAAGTGAAATTACAGCAGCCGTTCGATAGCAATATCTTTCTGCTTGGAAAGATCGACAAAGGTATCTCCACACTTGATCATAGGGCGGGATAACTGCTGTGGATTGATGAAAACAACATCGCCTTCCTGCCCATTCGTTAAACGGACACGCTGCCCAATGTAGGTGAGAACAACATTTTTCAGGAAGCAGAGAATGTATTCGGATTCATATTTCTGCAGCCCTTCTTTTTCAAAGATATCAATGACGGTAAAGGGGCAGAGCGGTCCGCGGTACACACGCGCAGCTGTCATAGCATCATAGACATCTGCAATGCTGACGATCTTGGCGAATTTGTCGATGCGGTTTCCGGTCAGACCAAAAGGATATCCACTGCCATCACAACGCTCGTGGTGCATAAGGGCGGCATTTTTGATGTGATCGTTGACAGGCTGGTTCTGCAGAAGCTTGTAGCCCTCGATCGTATGCGTTTTGATCACATCGTATTCCTCGTTGGTCAGACGATCCGGTTTTTTGATGATCGAATCGGGAATGCAGAGCTTGCCAATATCATGAAACAGACCGCAGAGTGTCGCAAGCTCAATATCTTCCTGCGAAAAATGCAGCCAGCCGGCAAAAACATTACAGATCAGGGCAACATTCAGACAATGCGCGTAGGTAAGATCATCGTAAGCACGCATATTGTGGAGCATGTTAAAGAAATTCACACTTCCGCCATCTGCCTGCAAAAGCTTCAGCGTATCATCTAGCATGGCAGAAACATCGATCGGAGCACCTTTTTCTACGATGTCATTGATCTGATCTTTGAAATCGACGATCGTTGTGTCGAAAGTTTCCTTAAATTTATGGAACTCCGGGCTTGCCTGAATACGCGCAGAATAAGGATCGGATATAGTTGGCTCCTGTACTTCGTTTTCCATAATGCGGATGCTCGGAACAGAATAAAATTCAAGCCGGGTAATGATCTTATCGGTCAACACAGTGCCCTTTGAGACAATTAACTGATTGCTGTAAGAATAGACATCTTCCCCGGTGACCATGCCCGGTATTAAATTGGCTATAAAAGTTCTTTTCATCCTGTCAACCCTCGATCATAAACAATTAAAATTAGTTAAATTATACGGTTTGCAAGTTTATCTGTCAATTCATGGGTGGAAAAGAAAATAGAAGGGTGTAGGGAAAAGAACAAAATAAACGATAAAAAGTTGATATAAAAACAGGAACATCATATAGACGCAATCACGTTTGGCTACCTTGCGATTTATCTTGCTCGTATTTTACCCGGCTCTGGTCGAAAAAGAGCGTTTCGATCTCGCCGCCGGGTAAACGAGCGATAAATCTCAGTCGCCTGCACTATCGATTGCTTGCTATATGATGTTCCTGTTTTATTATCTACACTTCTACAGTTGACTTCGGGTTTCCTCTCTGCTATCATAACCATATTCGTCGCCACTTTTCAGGTAGCGATTATCTCAGAGCTATGGCTCGTCATGAAAGGGCATTTCGCCCGGGTTTTCAATTTTAAAGTACAACAGAGAAAATAGTAACAAGTGTTGCAACAGGATTGAAATTGTCATGTTGATAAGACTGTTGGAATGACATATAATAAGGTAAGTCTTATTTCATCTATGTTTTTCTCTGTTTTTATATAGAGGTAACTATAAACAGACAGAGAAAGGAAAGAAGAATGGGTGAAAAAGATATCACGGAAAAAGTATTGGCTGATTATAACGATATTTTTTCCGATATAGTGAATGTACTTCTATTTCAAGGTGAAGAAGTGGTACAGGAAAATGAACTGGAGAGTCAGAGTACAGTCAGTATGTACAAAACTGATGGAAGTATCCATGAGCAGGAACGGGATGTTTCAAAAGTTTGGAAAAGGAAGGATATTAAAATATCAATACTTGGATTGGAGCATCAGACAGGATATGATGCTCTGATGCCGCTTCGGGTAATGGGATATGATGGAGCCTCATATCGTGCACAGTGTCTGGAACCAAACGTAAATAAATGTCCGGTTATTACAATGGTTCTCCATTTTGGAAATAAGAAATGGGATAAAAATCGCTTTTTGTCAGAGTGTTTTAATATTCCAGTAGAACTGAAATCGTATTTTTCGGATTACAGGATCAATGTATTTGATATTGCATATTTATCAGATGAGCAGGTTTCCTTATTTAAGAGTGATTTTCGTATTGTGGCAGATTATTTTGTCCGGATGCGAAAGAATAGGACATATAGTCCGTCAAAAGATACAATAAAGCATGTAGACGAAGTGTTGAAACTGATGTCCGTTCTGACAGAGGACACCAGATTTGAGAATGTGCAAAGAGCAGAAGGGAAGGTGGACAATATGTGTCAGTTTCTTGATGAAGTTGAAGCAAAAGGTGTTGAAAAGGGCGAATTTAAAATGCTAGTTAAATTAGTATCGGATGGAACAATAACTATACAAAAGGCAGCAGAGACGGCAGGTATGGATGAGGATGTATTCAAAAGGAAAATGAAAGAAGTGTAGAAATTTGTTTGAGGGGAAAGGGCAGGAGAACGAAAGTGAATGCAGTAGAAAATTACGGAATGCGCTATTTGGAAACAAAGGATCTGGATCAATATAATGCACTGCTCCGTTATACCTTTCAGGTAACGGAGGACGAGCTGACGGCGACAGGCTGGAAGGACGAGGAGATCAAGCAGTCAAAGTTTCCGGTACTGGAGCGTGCGGATGTGCTGGGGTGCTTTGACGGGAATTCCCTGATTTCACAGTTTGCGGTCTATCCGCTGAAAATGAATATTTACGGAGAGGTTTTTCAGGTGGGGTTTGTAACGAGCGTCTGTACCTATCCGGAATACACCGGACAGGGTATTATGAAGAAGCTGATGTTTGAAAGCCTTTCTCATATGAAGAAACAGGGACGGTCGTTTGCCCTTCTCTATCCGTATTCGATCCCTTTGTATCATCATCTGGGCTGGGAGATCATTTCTAACAAGATATCCTTTAATATTAAAGACCGGCAGATCCCGACCAAGGTAAAAGCACCTGGGTATGTACGCCGTGTGGACTGGGAAAGCACGGATTTCCATGAACTGCATTCCCATTTTGCGTCGATCACACATGGCTGTCTGTTCCGGAATGCGCTTGCATGGGAAGAATACTGGCGCTGGGATGAGGATGATACCAATGTCGCAGTTTATTATAATACGAAGGACAAGCCTTGTGGTTTTATGGTATATCTGATCAAAAATGATATCATGCATATCAAGGAAATGATCTATTTAAACAGAGAAGCGAAGAAGGGACTCTGGGAGTATATCCATGCACACGATTCCATGATCGATGAGGTACATGGCAATACCTATTTCAGTGAACCGATCGCTTTTGAAATGGATGACGGTGATATTAAGGAAACAATCCGCCCCTATGCCATGGGACGGCTGATCGACATTGAAGGTTTTCTGGAAGATTATCCATGTGATCCGGATGGCGGTACTTTATATATGGAGCTGGAGATCGAGGATAAGCTTCTGCCATGGAATAACCGTTCCTTCAGGCTCTGCTTCTCGGAAGGTGCCTGTCATCTGACGCAGGAAGAACCGGAATATAAGCTCAGTATGGAGATCGGAACGCTGACAACACTTCTTTTGGGCTATAAGACCGCAGAGCGTCTGTATGCACTGGAGCGTATCGAGGGGAAACCGGAAGCGGTAGACCGCCTCGATGATGTCCTTTTTCACAAAATACCATATATTTCAGACTACATATAGCAGGGAAGAAAAACCGGGTACATACGAAGCATGTATTTAGTTGCAAACGAGTAGAAGACGGCAGGTAGAAGATGATAAAAATTCCACTTGACGGCGCCTTTATTCTGCCGTATAGTAGCTATAGTAATGTAGTTACGTAGAACTTCATATTGGTAAATTTCTCTTATTCAGAGTGGTGGAGGTACAGAGGACCTGTGAAGCCACGGCAACCCCCTATCGGGAAGGTGCCAACCTGAGCGAGCTATCGAACAATAAGAGGACTTCTATGTTTATTGGTCCGCTTGTTTCAAGCGGACTTTTCTAATGTCAAAGGAGGACAAAATGGACAAACGTTTATTTACTTCAGAATCTGTTACAGAAGGACATCCTGACAAAGTCTGCGATGCCATTTCAGATGCCATTCTGGATGCATGCATGGAGCAGGATCCGATGAGCCGTGTGGCATGTGAAACATGCTGCTGTACAGGTTTTGTACTGGTAACAGGTGAGATCACAACAAAGGCACATCTGGATGTACAGAAGATCGTACGCGAAACAGTAGATGAGATCGGTTATAACCGCGGTAAGATCGGTTTTGATGCAGATACTTGCGCAGTTATGGTAGCACTGGATCAGCAGTCTGCAGATATCGCGATGGGTGTTGACAAGGCACTTGAAGCTAAGGAAAACAAGATGTCTGACGAGGAGCTGGAAGCTATCGGTGCAGGTGATCAGGGTATGATGTTCGGTTATGCTACAAACGAAACAGAAGAATATATGCCATATCCGATCAGTCTGGCACACAAGCTGGCGCGTCAGCTTACAAAGGTTCGTAAGGATGGCACACTGCCTTACCTCCGCCCGGATGGCAAGAGCCAGGTTTCTGTAGAATATGATGAAAACGGAAAGCCACTCCGCTTGGAAGCAGTTGTACTTTCCACACAGCATGACCCGGACGTATCGCAGGAACGAATCCATGAGGATGTCAAAAAATATGTATTTGATCCGATCCTGCCAAAGGAACTTCTGGACGCAGATACCAAGTATTTCATTAACCCGACAGGTCGTTTTGTCATCGGCGGACCGCATGGTGATGCAGGCCTGACAGGACGTAAGATCATCGTGGATACTTACGGCGGATATGCAAGACACGGCGGCGGCGCATTCTCCGGTAAGGACTGCACAAAGGTTGACAGAAGTGCAGCATATGCAGCAAGATATGCAGCGAAGAATATCGTGGCAGCAGGTCTGGCAGAGAAATGTGAGATCCAGCTTTCTTATGCGATCGGTGTTGCACAGCCGACTTCCGTAATGGTTGATACATTCGGAACAGGCAGGCTTTCCGATGAGAAGCTTGTAGAGATCATCCGTGAGAACTTTGATCTCAGACCTGCTGGTATCATCAAAATGCTTGACCTGAGACGCCCGATCTACAAGCAGACAGCAGCTTACGGACACTTTGGCAGAGACGATCTGGATCTGCCTTGGGAGAAGCTGGACAAGGTAGATGCGCTGAAAGCATACTTATAAAATGCGACTTTGCGTATGTGAGTATGAATTATTACTACTATATAAAAAGATGGAAGCAATTTCGGTTGCTTCCGTCTTTTTTACTGTACAGGAAAGGCAAGCTTGCAAAGATGCGCACCTTTATTATTTTTATTGTTTGAAAACGCCGGAACGTGTATACTAATGAATAATAGCATTTTGTTTTACAGCCGGTGCAGAAAAGAGTCATATATACATATATTGGATATCTGACCGGTTACTATTGAATAAAAGACAAATCGTGAGGAAATTATGGCATTTACGCATTTACATGTCCATACAGAGTACAGTCTGCTGGATGGTTCCAATAAAATTAAAGAGTGTGTGAAACGGGTAAAAGAGCTGGGCATGGATTCAGTGGCGATCACCGATCATGGTGTTATGTACGGTGTGATCGATTTTTACAGAGCTGCAAGAGCGGAAGGCATCAAACCGATCCTGGGCTGTGAGGTGTATGTGGCACCCAACTCCCGCTTTGATAAAGAACTGACGGGCGGAGAAGAAAGATACCATCACCTTGTTTTGTTAGCCGAGAACAACCAGGGTTATGCCAACCTGATGAAGATCGTAAGCCGCGGCTTCACAGAAGGCTATTACTATAAGCCGCGTGTTGATATGGAAGTACTGCGTGAGTTTCATGAGGGTATTATTGCCCTGTCAGCCTGTCTGGCGGGCGAAGTGCCGCGATACATAGAAAAGGGAATGATCGAAGAGGCAAAGCAGGCGGCGCTCAAATATCAGGACTGTTTCGGAAAGGGCAACTATTTTCTGGAGCTGCAGGATCATGGCATTCCAATGCAGCAGACTGTCAATGCGGCGCTCCTTTCCATGAGCAGAGAGCTTGATATTCCTTTAGTGGCAACGAACGATGTGCATTATACACGGGCGGAAGATGCACAGGCGCATGATATCCTGCTCTGCATCCAGACCGGCAAAGTCGTAACGGATGAAAACCGCATGCGTTATGAAGGCGGACAGTATTTTATCAAGAGTGAAGAGCAGATGAAAGAGCTGTTCCCTTATGCATTGGAGGCTTTGGAAAACACACATAAGATCGCGGAGCGTTGTAATGTCGAAATAGAATTTGGCGTAACAAAGCTGCCAAAATTTGAAGTGCCGCAGGGCTATGATTCCTGGACATACTTAAATAAATTGTGCATGGACGGTCTGAAAGAGCGTTATCCGGATGATGATGGGACATTAAAGGAACGTCTGGACTATGAGCTGTCTACGATCCGGAGAATGGGATATGTGGATTATTTCCTGATCGTATGGGATTTTATCAACTACGCAAAAGAAAACGGAATCCCTGTAGGACCGGGACGAGGTTCCGCCGCAGGCGCGATCGTTTCTTACTGTCTGAAGATCACAGACATTGATCCGATCCGCTATAACCTGCTTTTTGAACGATTCCTGAATCCGGAGCGTGTGTCCATGCCCGATATCGATATTGATTTCTGCTATGAAAGAAGGCAGGAGGTCATCGATTACGTACGACGCAAATACGGAGCAGACAAGGTGGTGCAGATCGTTACCTTTGGTACGATGGCTGCAAAGGGTGTGATCCGTGATGTGGCACGTGTGCTGGATCTGCCGTACAGCTTTGGCGATACGCTTGCCAAGATGATTCCGAACGAACTGAATATTACCCTGCAGAAAGCATTGGATATGAATCCGGAGCTCCGCAGCAGATATGATACAGAGGAACAGGTGAAAAATCTGCTGGACATGTGTATGAAGCTGGAAGGTTTGCCGAGGCATACTTCCATGCATGCGGCAGGTGTCGTAATCTGCCAGAAACCGGCGGAGGAATTTGTACCGCTTTCCAGAGGATCGGATGGTTCCATCACAACGCAGTTTACGATGACAACGATTGAAGAACTCGGACTGTTAAAGATGGATTTTCTGGGATTGCGGACACTGACGGTCATCAAAGATGCAGTTGATCTTGTCAGACAGGATACGGGAAAAGAGTTATCTATGGGTAACATTGACTACAATGATCCCAAGGTGCTTGATTTTATCGGAACGGGAAAGACGGATGGTGTGTTCCAGCTGGAAAGCGGGGGGATGAAGAACTTCATGAAGGAACTCCGGCCGCAGAGTCTGGAGGATATCATTGCCGGTATTTCGCTGTATCGTCCGGGACCGATGGATTTTATCCCGCGTTATATCAAGGGTAAAAACAATCCGGAATCCATTACGTATGAAACACCACTCTTAGAGCCGATCCTGTCGCCGACCTACGGCTGTATCGTCTATCAGGAGCAGGTTATGCAGATCGTGCGGGAGCTTGGTGGATATACGCTGGGACGAAGCGATCTGGTCAGACGTGCCATGAGTAAGAAAAAACAGGCAGTCATGGAGAAAGAAAAGGCTAACTTTGTATACGGTAACCCGGAGGAAGGCGTTCCGGGCTGTATCAGCCGCGGGATCAGTGAAGCGGTGGCAGATCACATTTATGAAGAAATGATGGATTTTGCCAAGTATGCGTTTAACAAGTCGCATGCAGCGTGCTATGCGGTTGTTTCTTACCAGACAGCCTTTTTGAAATATTATTATCCGCTGGAATTTATGGCAGCGCTTATGACGTCAGTTATAGACAACTCAGCAAAGGTAACGGAATATATCATGAGCTGCAGAAGCATGGGGATCGAAATACTGCCACCGGATGTGAATTACAGTCTGGCAGGCTTCTCTGTGCAGGACGGCAAGATCCGTTTTGCCCTGACCGCGTTAAAGAGCGTGGGCAGACCGGTTATCGAAGGCATTGTTGCGGAGCGGGCAGCAAACGGTAACTATAAAACGTTGGAGGATTTTATCACAAGAACGAGTGAGCTTGACATCAATAAGCGCGTGATCGAAAATCTGATCAAGGCAGGTGCGTTTGATTCCCTGCCGGGTACCAGAAAACAGAAGATGTTTGTATATGCCGGACTGGTAGACCGGCTTGTAAAGGATAAAAAGAATAATCTTGTCGGACAGATGAGTCTGTTTGATCTGGTTGGAGAAGAAGAGAAAAGCGATTTCCACACGCCGCTTCCGGACGTGGGAGAATTTGACAGGCAGGAGCTTCTGGCGTATGAAAAAGAAGTGGTCGGTTTTTATATCAGTGGGCATCCGCTGGAAGAGTATAAAACATTTCTGGAACGCAGGATCACAGCAAAAACGTCTGATTTTTACAGGGATGAAGAGACTGGTGAGCCAAAGGTAACTGACGGAAAAGAGGTCGTGATCGGTGGTATCTTAACGGATAAAAAGATCAAATATACAAAGAATAATAAGATCATGGCGTTTTTGACGATCGAAGATCTGTATGGCAGCATTGAGGTGGTCATTTTTCCACGGGATTATGAGAGAAATCAGAACCGTCTGGAGGTGGACGGAAAGATTTTTGTACAGGGGCGTGTACAACTGGAGGATGAAAAGGATGGCAAGCTGATCGGTTCCGTGATCAGCAGGTTTGATGAAATGCCGCGCCGGTTGGCGATCGGTTTTGCGGATAAAGACAGCTATCTGAAGCAGGCAGATCAACTGACAGAGCTTTTAAAAGGCTCGGAAGGGAAGGACTCTGTCCTGATCGTCTGTAAGAAGGAACGTGTGCAGAAGCTTCTGCCGCCAAATTTGAATATTCATATAGAAGAAACACTTCTTGAAAGATTAAGTGCAGCGTTCGGAAAAGACAATATAAAGGTTTTATAACAGAAATATTGCAATAGTAACAAAAAAATAATACAATAATAGTGCAAAACAGACAGGAGGATAAGCAAGTGGCAAATAAAATCAAAACAATTGGTGTTCTGACAAGCGGTGGCGATGCACCGGGCATGAATGCAGCTATCCGTGCGGTGGTCCGTAAGGCGATTGCCAACGGTGTCAATGTCAAGGGCATCAAAAAAGGCTATCAGGGACTGTTAAATGAAGAGATTATAGATATGCAGAAAAAGGACGTATCCGATACGATCCAGCGGGGTGGAACAATACTTGGAACAGCCAGATGTACGGAGTTCCGGACTCCGGAAGGACAGCAGAAGGGTGCAGAGATCTGCCGCAAGCATGGAATTGACGGTATTGTCGTGATCGGTGGTGACGGTTCTTACCGCGGCGCGCAGGCTCTTTCCAAACAAGGCATCAATACGATCGGTCTGCCGGGAACAATCGATCTGGATATTGCATGTACGGATTATACGATCGGATTTGATACAGCGATCAACACAGCAATGGAAGCGATCGATAAGGTAAGAGATACTTCCTCTTCTCACGAGCGTTGCAGTATCATTGAGGTTATGGGTAGAAACGCAGGTTATATCGCACTCTGGTGTGGTGTTGCCAATGGCGCGGAGGATATTCTGTTGCCTGAGAAATACGATTATAACGAGCAGAATATCATCAACAATATCATTAACAACCGTAAGCATGGTAAAACGCATCACATTATCATCAATGCGGAAGGCATCGGGCACTCCACATCCATGGCAAGACGGATCGAAGCCGCAACCGGTATCGAGACAAGAGCAACGATCTTAGGTTACATGCAGCGTGGCGGTAATCCGACCTGTAAGGATCGTTTCTATGCATCTATCATGGGTGCTTATGCAGCAGATATTCTCTGCGAAGGAAAGACAAACAGAGTTGTCGGTCATCAGGGCGGTAAATTCGTAGATTTTGACATCGATGAAGCACTCGCTATGCAAAAGGATATTGACGACTACGAATACAGCGTTAGTAGAATATTGTCGATGTGACGTATGTTCAGAGCCGTGCGAATTTATATAAAACATGTGGGGCATATTTATATGCCGCCACATGTTTTTATAAATTCATGCGGCGAGAGCCGCGACATGAGCAAATGGAAAGCCGTAAAGCGGCGAATTTGCGAATGGCAGTGAGGCTCTGAACATACGAGTAAAGAGCCGCGACAAGAGCAAATGGAAAGCCGCAAAGCGGCGAATTTGCGAATGGCGGTGAGGCTCTGAACATACGAGTAAGGAGCCGCGACAAGAGCAAATGGAAAGCCGGGAAGGAATATTATGATCACGTCATCATCTAATAGTAAGATCAAACATGTCTGCCAGCTGGTCACAAAAGCAAAAGCGCGCCGCACGGAGCAGCTTTTCGTGGTAGAAGGGATCCGGATGGCAAAGGAAGCGCCAAAGGAGCTGTTAAAGGAGGTCTATGTATCGACCTCCTTTTTGCAAAAAAAAGAACAAAGTAAGCTGCTGGAAACTCTTTCCGTACCTTATGAGGAAGTCAGCGATGACATATTTGCAAAAATGAGTGATACCGTAACGCCGCAGGGTGTGTTATGTGTCCTCAGGCAGCCATCCTATGATCTGGACGAGCTGCTTGGCAGAGACGGTACATTTCTGGTGCTGGAGGATATCCAGGATCCGGGAAATCTGGGCACGATGCTGCGGACGGGAGAAGGCGCAGGCATTACAGCCGTCATCATGAGCAAAAAGACAGCAGATCTGTTCAATCCCAAGACAATCCGATCCACAATGGGATCTGTTTACAGAGTTCCATTTTGTTATGTAGAGGATCTGAAAGCGGTGATAGAGAAAATGCACGCTGCCGGTATACAGACCTATGCAGCGCATCTGCAAGGGAAAAACAGCTATACACAGGAGTGCTACAGTGCAAAAACAGCGTTTCTGATCGGGAATGAAGGGAATGGACTTTCCGATGAGATCGCGGCACTTGCTATGTGTAAGATAAGGATTCCGATGGAAGGGCAGGTGGAATCATTAAATGCGGCTGTTTCAGCAGCAATTTTAATGTATGAGGCAAAGAGACAGAACAACTAGAAACTGATATTGAACAGGTATTTACCGGATGTAACGCAGAGCGGTACAGGAAAAAGAAACCGGTGGAAAAGGAGCGGGAAAATGAAGATAGGATTTATCGGACTTGGAAACATGGCAACTGCCATGATCGGCGGAATGATCAAACAGGAGATCGTGAGTGCAAAGGATATACTCGGATCAGCAAGAACAGAGCAAACTGTGAAGAAAGCAGAGGATGCATTCGGGATCACCGGCTGCAAGGATAATGCAGAAGTGGCCGGGCAGGCTGATATCCTGTTTCTGGCAGTTAAACCGCAGATGTATCCGGACGTGATCGGGCATATTAAGGACGCCGTGAAGCCGGAGACGATCGTCGTTTCTATTGCGCCGGGCAAAACGATCGCGTGGCTGACAGAGCTGTTTGGAAAAGAAGTCAAACTTGTCAGATGTATGCCAAACACACCGGCGCTTGTCGGAGAAGGCTGCACAGGTGTCTGCAAGGCGGAAAACGTAACGGATGCGGAAATGGAGCAGGTGCTTTCCCTGCTGAACAGCTTTGGCAAAGCATATAGCGTTCCGGAAAAACTGATGGATACAGTTGTTGGAGTTAGCGGAAGCTCACCGGCATATGTATTTATGTTTATAGAAGCAATGGCTGATGCGGCTGTCATGGATGGTATGCCAAGGACACAGGCATATGAATTTGCAGCACAGTCTGTGCTCGGAAGTGCGAAAATGGTACTCGAAACAGGTATGCATCCGGGCGTATTAAAGGATATGGTATGTTCTCCTGCGGGAACAACGATCGAAGCCGTCAGAGTGCTGGAAAAATCAGGATTCCGCAGTGCTGTTATCGAAGCGCAGAAGGCCTGTGTGGAGAAGGCAAAAGGCGTCTGAGAACCCGAAATTTGACAAAGTATGAAGAATCTGTTATAGTCTCTCATATAAGATTTAACATTTCTGTAACAAATGAAACAGAAATGTAACGTGGTCTTATGAAAAAGTTAAGAAATAAACCTGTGCGTTTAGAGTTTACATGGGAGGCTTTATGTTTAGTAAAAAAGAAATTCTGAAAAGAAGTCTGACGGGTCTTATGACAGCGGCCATTGTGCTGACAGGTGTACAGACACCGGTGCAGGCAGACAACTTACAGGATGAGGTAACACTTCATGCAGGTGCCACAGCAGTTATGAACGGTGCCTATACAGAAGAAACGGAACAGAAGACGGACAATGCGGATCTGCAGGCAGGTGCAGCGCTGTATCTGGAAAAAGACGGAGAAGAACTGGCGGAAGCTGTGACGGAAGTAGATGCCGGTGCAGCTATAGAAGAAGCAGTGGAAGAAGAGAAAGCTTCTGATGTGGTTATGGCAAATGTCAGCGATGCAGTTAATGTCAGAGTAGAGCCGAGTGAGGAAGCAGAAGTAGCAGGTAAGCTGTATAAGAACTGCGGCGGTACGATTCTGGAGCAGGCAGATGGCTGGACGAAGCTTACAAGCGGAGAGCTGACAGGCTGGACAAAGGACGAGTTCCTTTTGTTCGGTGATGAAGCAGAAGCAATGCAGCAGGAAGTTGGTTCCCTGAAGGCAACTGTTAAAACAGATGCACTTCGTGTCAGAAAAGAAGCAAATGAAGATGCGGGAATTTATACCGTGCTTGCACTCGGAGAATCAGTTACGGCAGTAGAAGAAGCGGATGGCTGGGTAACGGTTCAGGTAGATGAAGATACACAGGGCTATGTCAGCGCAGATTATGTGGATGTGGCTTTTACGGTAGAAACAGGAAAGACAACCGAACAGATTGAAGCGGAAAAGAAAGAAGAAGAAAAAAAGAAGCTGAGTGAAAACCGTGGTGCAGTCAGCTGTGAGACATCCGATGTGACTTTGCTGGCAGCACTGATCCAGTGTGAAGCGGGCAGAGAGTCCTACGAAGGAAAGCTGGCAGTCGGTGCGGTTGTTATGAACCGTGTCAGAAGCGGTTCTTATCCCGGCTCCATAAGCGGTGTTATCAATGCGCCGTCACAGTTTCCACCGGCAACGAATGGTAAGGTGGCAGCAGTGATCGCAAACGGACCGAGTGCTTCCTGCGTGGAGGCAGCACAGGCAGCGATCGACGGTGCAACCAATGTGGGCGGTGCAACACACTTCAGGGCAGCCAGCAGTGGTCAGGCCGGTGTTGTGATCGGTAATCATGTATTTTGGTAAAACGCATGACAAAATAATAAATGAAAGAATAAGCTGTTATTTCAGGGAAATTTTTCTCTGGGATAGCAGCTTTTTATGTTATGGCGACGAGGAAAATGCAAGCATTTATGCGGTGCATTTGACCATCTTTGAAATTTATAGACAGAATAAAAGTGCTATGGCAAAATAACGGTATGGAAATGAAAACAATTTTGGAAAGATGCAAAATGAGAAACGTAACAGGAGCAGAGGAGCAATGAGCGGACATAAGAGAATCATAGAAACAGCCGCTGTCCTGCTTGCGACTGTACTGGTATTTAGCAGAGGCTATGCAGAACAGAGGTTCCAAAAACAGATGGAAACGCTGTTGGAGGAATATGAAACAGGGGAAGCACAGACAGATAACCTGCAGCTTACCAATCTGCGTGTAAACTATATACCGGATCCGGTCGGGATCGATGTACAGGATATCACGTTTTCCTGGGAACTGGCATATCAGGAGCCGCCTGTCAGGCGGGAGCTGCAGGCAGAACGAAACGGACAGAAGGAACATGTAGCAGAGGACAACCGGACAGAACAGGCAGCAGAGGACAACCAGCTGGCCTACCGGATCACAGTGACGGATGAAGCGGGAAAAACTGTGTGGAACAGCGGAATCATAAAAGGCGGACAGACAACACAGATAAGCTATACAGGGGAAAAACTGCAGGATCTGACAACATATACCTATACAGTCACAAGCTTTACGGAAAAGGGATGCCTGCAGGGAAGAGGCAGCTTTGAAACTGCCTGCCTGAATACAGCACCGTTTGCCGGAGCAGAGTTTATTACCATGCAGGAGACAGAAGAGGTTTATGAGGATGGACAGCCTGTTTTCTGTAAAAGATTTTCCTTACAGGAAAAGCCTGTAAAGGCGATCCTGCTTTCTTCTGCATTAGGTATTTATGATGTTTACATCAATGGCAGCAGAGTCGGGGACTGTGAGTGGAAACCGGGCTGGACAGATTACAGTAAGACACTGCTTTACCAGATGTATGATGTCAGTGATCTGCTTTTGGAAGGACAGGAAAACGGAATTGCCGTAATGCTTGGAACAGGCTGGTGGTGTGGCAGGAACGTATTTGGTACTTATGATTATCACAGACCGGCATTTATAGGAAAGTTGCTGCTGACTTATGCGGACGGCAGCAGTGAGATGTTGGCAACTGACGATACTTGGGAGTATGTGAAAGATACCCGTGTGCAGGCAGCGGATTTCTTCAACGGTGAGACAGTTGACTACAGCAAACCTGGCACGGCAGAACTCTCTTTGCATAGAATGGGAGAAGCAAAGCAGGCAGAGATCAGCCATGACTTTTCGGGGAGCTTTTACAGCTCCTGCGGGATCGAGGTTACCAAAAAAGAAGAATTAACGCAGACCATGCAGCGGGGCTGGATCTATGAAACGATAAAAGACAACGGAACAACTTACGGAGAAGCAGAGCGCATACAGGAATGGGGACAGGAACCGGAAGACGGCATATTCCTGAAAAGCGGTCAGACACTTGTTGTAGATCTGGGACAAAATCTGGCGGGCATTCCGTCTGTTACTTTCAGCAGCAATGCAGAAGGTAAGCTTACGCTTACTTTTGGGGAAATGTGTAACGAAACAGGAGATGCAGAGCGCGGCGAAGATGGTGCTGCAGGAACCGTTTACCGGGCGAATTACAGATCTGCGCAGACACAGGTACAGATCGCGATGCAGGACAGGCAGAAGGAAACCTATACATCGACATTTTTCTATACCGGATTCCGTTACCTTTCGATCACGACAACAGCAGATGTCACACTTTCCCATATACAGGGGATCAGTGTGGGGCTTGACAGCCCGGAGACAGGCAGCTTTACCTGCGATAATGAAAAGCTGCAGAGACTGTATGAAAATGTCAAGTGGAGTCAGCGGAACAATTTTGCATGGATTGCTTCGGACTGCCCGCAGCGTGATGAACGGCTCGGCTGGACAGGAGATCTGGCGGTCTACAGCCGGACCTCACTTTATCAGCAGGATCTCTATGCTTTCTATGCAAAGTGGAGCAGGGATCTCTTAGATGCCCAGAAGGAAGACGGAGCTTACCCGGATACCGTGCCATACACGATCACGACGGGAAGCGGCAATGCGGGATGGGCAGATGCAGGTATATTTGTGCCATATTATGTATATGAGAAATATGGTGACAAGAAGTTACTTGCAGCTACCTATTCCTCGATGCAGGCGTATATGGACTATCTGCAAAAGAAAAGTGATTTCGCCGGTGGACAGATCGGTGCGGAAGCAACCTTTGGGGATTGGCTGGGATTACAAGTGTCAGATGCAACTTTTTTATCCGCACTCTGGTACGGTGCAGATGCTTATTGCATGGAAAAGACGGCGGCAGTTTTGCAGAAGCAGACGGATGTTGGAAAGTATCAAAAGCTCCATAAGAAGATCCAAAATTACATATACCGGACTTATGAGATCGCAGAGCGACTGGAGCGGACAGCGGAGAAAGACTTTTCCCAGACAGAGCTTTGTATGCTGCTTCAATATGATCTCCTGCAGGAAAATGACCGGGAAAAGGCGCAGCAGATGCTTCTTGCATCTGTAGAAAAAAATGAGTACCGTCTGGTAACGGGCTTTGTCGGAACGGGACTGATCCTGCGGTCATTGACAGATGCAGGGGGAGCACAGTCTGCTTACAGACTGCTTTTGTCGGAAAAAAATCCATCCTGGCTGTACAGTGTGGATCAGGGAGCGACGACGATCTGGGAGCGGCCGGATTCCTACACAGAAGAAAGAGGATTTTCCAAAGACGAGATGAACTCGTTTGATCATTATAACAATGGCTGCGCCATGCAGTGGATCTATGAATCCATACTGGGCATCAGAGTGGATCTGGCAGGGGAACAGCCGATCACGATCGCGCCGGTTCTGCCGGATGAAACGGTTGCACTGACAGAGGCAGCAGGCAGCTATCACAGTATTTACGGAGAGATTAAAGTAGGCTGGAAAATGAATGACCGGAATATTCGCAAAGAAGTCAATAAATCAGTGGATATTCGCAAAAAGGATAATTCCGGGAATGGAGAAACGGTTACAGAGGCAGAGTTTACGATTGAGATCCCTGCCGGGCAGACCGCACTTGTCGCGCTTCCGATCGTGGGATTTGAACCCCGCAAACTTCCGGGTGGTATCTGGAAGTTTGCAGGTGTTTTGGAACAGTAAGCTTGCGGGATATGCATTTTGCAGGTATAATGAGCGCAAAAGAAAGGAAAAGAAGGAATATATAATGGTAAAAATAATTGCGGACAGTACGTGTGATCTTTCGGAAGAGTTGATTAAAAAGTATGATATTTCCATTCTGCCTTTGCATATTCTGTTAGGAGAAGAAGAATATGAGGACGGAAAGACTATCACGCCGGAAGAGATCTTTGCGTGGTCCGATGCACATAAGACAACACCAAAAACCTCTGCACCGGGACTTGAACAGGCACTTGCACTGATCCGGCCGTTTGTGGAGGAGGAAAGAGAAGTGATCTGTTTTTCCATTTCAGACAGCATGTCCACCTCGGGAAATGTAATGCGGCTTGCGGTGGAAGAGCTGCATGCTGATGGGCTGGTGACGGTAATTGATTCGGAAAACCTGTCTACCGGGATCGGGCTTCTGGTAATAGAGGCAGCACAGATGGCGCAGGAGGGAAAAGCAGCAGTGGAGATCACGGAACGGATCTATGATCTGCGCCCGCGTGTCAGAGCCAGTTTTGTGGTGGATACACTGACATATCTCCACAGAGGCGGCAGATGCAGCGGTGTAGCGGCGCTGGCAGGCAGTGTACTGAAACTGCATCCAAAGATCGTGGTAAAAGATGGCGCCATGGGGGTGGCGAAAAAGTATAGAGGTAAGCTGGCATCCGTAGTGCGTGCTTACGTGACGGATATGGAGGATGAACTGCGTCTCGCAAGACCGGAGAGAGTTTTTATCACACATTCAGGTTGTGACAGGACTATTGTAGAGGAGACAAGAAGCTATCTGGAAGAGCTTGGAGTTTTTGAGGAAATACTGGAGACAAGAGCAGGAGGTGTTGTTTCCAGCCATTGTGGACCGGGGACGCTCGGTGTATTGTTTATTGCCCGGTAAATGAAATGTAAATACGGGGTAAATCGCTTGAACAAACAAGGAAAATATAGTATGATTTCTTTATACAGGCAGAGCCTGTAAAGTGGAAGGCAAAGGAAGGGGAAAGGAGAAGCAGATGACGTTATTTGGATTACTTTCTACGTCACAGTCGTTATTCTGGCTGTCTATACTTGTATTATGTATCGTGATCGAAATTGCAACGATGGGACTGACAACGATCTGGTTTGCGGGCGGTGCACTTGTTGCGGCCATTCTGGCGATGCTTTCCGTACCGTTCCCGGTGCAGGTCGTCAGCTTTATTCTGGTATCTTTTATACTGCTGTTATTTACCAGACCGGTTGCTGTCAAATACTTCAATAAGGACAGAGTCAGGACCAATGTTGAAAGCCTGATCGGACAGGAAGCGATCGTTGTCAGTGAGATCGACAATCTGGAGCAGGCTGGCCGTGTGACACTGCAGGGAAAAGAATGGACTGCAAGGACAGAAAAGAACGGAGTGAAAATTCCGGTGGGCAGCGTTGTCATCGTGAAATCGATCGATGGCGTAAAACTAATTGTAGAGGAAAGAAAAGAGGATTAAAAATGGGAACACTTATTACCGCACTTGTTTTACTTGTAATCGTGATCTGGGTACTTGCCAGCTGTATTAAGATCGTACCGCAGGCACAGGCTTATGTCGTGGAGCGTCTGGGAGCTTATCAGGGAACGTGGTCTGTAGGACTTCATTTTAAGACACCTTTTATTGATAAGATCGCAAAAAAAGTTGTATTAAAAGAGCAGGTAGTGGATTTTGCACCACAGCCGGTTATCACAAAGGATAACGTAACCATGCGGATCGATACGGTTGTATTTTATCAGATCACAGATCCGAAGCTGTTTGCATACGGTGTCGAAAATCCGATCATGGCAATCGAAAACCTGACAGCAACAACACTTCGTAATATCATCGGTGATATGGAACTTGACCAGACACTGACTTCCAGAGAGATCATCAATACAAAGATGAGCACAACACTGGATATTGCAACTGATCCATGGGGTATCAAGGTAAACCGTGTAGAGTTGAAAAACATCATTCCGCCTGCAGCGATCCAGGATGCAATGGAGAAGCAGATGAAGGCAGAGCGTGAAAGACGTGAATCTATCCTGCGTGCGGAAGGTGAGAAGAAATCTACGATCCTTGTTGCAGAAGGTAAGAAGGAATCCGCAATTTTGGAAGCAGAAGCTGAAAAGCAGTCCGCTATCCTGCGTGCGGAAGCGCAGAAGGAAAAGATGATCCGCGAGGCAGAAGGTGAAGCTGCTGCAATCTTAAAGGTACAGCAGGCGAATGCAGATGGTATCCGCATGATCCGTGAAGCGGGCGCAGATGAAAAGGTTCTGCAGATCAAGAGTCTGGAAGCACTGGAAAAGGTCGCTGAGGGAGAATCCACAAAGATCATTATCCCATCCGACCTGCAGGGCGTTGCATCGCTGGCAACTACTTTCAAAGAGGTAATTTCAAAGTAGGAAGTTTAAAATAAAACTGTAGGAAACAGATAAAGGGATGGCTTCGCAAGAAGTGATCCCTTTATTCGGGAATATGATACGAAATAGCAGCCGCAAGGATCCAATATAGTTGCGGATAGAAACAAATGGGAAAGGACAGCATATGAGTAAGGTAGATTTAAAGGGACGCGATTTTTTGAAACTGCTTGATTATACACCGGAGGAGATCCTGTATCTGGTCGATCTGGCAGCAGAATACAAGGAAATGAAGAAAAAGGGCAAGCTGCATGACAGCCTGCATGGCAAGAATGTAGCACTGATCTTTGAAAAAACATCCACAAGAACACGTTGTTCTTTTGAGGTGGCAGCACATGATCTTGGTATGGGAACAACCTATCTGGACCCGACAGGCTCCCAGATCGGCAAGAAAGAAAGTATTGCGGATACGGCAAGGGTGCTTGCAGGTATGTATGACGGAATAGAGTACCGCGGATTTGACCAGTCTATCGTGGAAGAGCTTGCACAGTATTCCAAGGTGCCTGTATGGAACGGTCTGACAAATGAATTTCATCCGACCCAGATGCTGGCAGACATTTTAACGATCCGTGAAAAACTGGGCAGGATCAAAGGTGTAAAGCTTGCATATATGGGTGATGCCCGTTATAATATGGGCAATTCCTGGATGGTAACATGCGCAAAGCTTGGAATGGATTTCAGAGCCTGCGCACCAAAGGCTTACTTCCCGGATCAGGAACTGATCAAAACATGTGAAGAGATCGCAAAAGAGACGGGTGCAAAGCTGACCTTTACGGAAGATCCGATGGAAGGTACAAAAGATGTGGACGTTATTTACACAGACGTATGGGTTTCCATGGGTGAGCCTGATGCTGTCTGGGCAGAAAGGATCAGAGATCTTTCTCCTTATCAGGTGAATAAAAAGCTGCTGGATAATGCGGCTGAAGGTGCCATTTTTATGCACTGCCTGCCTGCGTTCCACGATCTGAAGACAAAGATCGGAAAAGAAAAGGGCGAACAGTTTGGCGTGACGGAAATGGAAGTAACGGATGAAGTGTTTGAATCAGAGCAGTCCGTTGTATTTGATGAAGCAGAAAACCGTATGCATACGATCAAAGCCGTGATGGCAGCAACACTTGGCGCATAAGGACAGAGCAATGAAGACAGAAATATTAAAATTACTCAGAGAGCAGGACGGATATCTGTCCGGACAGCAGATCTGCGAAACACTCGGTGTTTCCCGGACAGCGGTCTGGAAGGTGATGAACCAGCTGAAGGAGGAAGGCTATCAGATCGAAGCGGTTCCGAATAAAGGCTATCATCTTCTGCAGACACCGGATATCCTCTCTGTCAGTGAAATAGAGAGCAGACTGACGACGGATCATATGGCAAGAAAGCTCTATTATTACGACGTGACGGATTCAACCAATACGGATTGTAAGCGGTATATGGAAGCAGAGGGGGTACATGGTACACTTGTAGTTGCGGATATGCAGCGTGCAGGCAAGGGACGCAGAGGCAGAAGCTGGGAATCCCCAAGCGGACATGCCATTTTTATGTCACTTGGCCTGAAGCCGGAAATTTCGCCGGATAAGGCTTCTATGCTGACACTTGTCATGGCACTTGCGGTCTGTGACGGTATTGCCGGGGTGACAGGGCAGGAGACAGGGATCAAGTGGCCGAATGATGTTGTACTGCATCAGAAAAAGATCTGTGGGATTCTGACGGAAATGAGTGCAGAGCCGGATTACATCAATCACGTGATCATTGGCGTCGGTATAAATGTCAACCAGACAGAATTCCCGGAGGAGATCGCTAAAACGGCAACTTCTCTTTGCATTGAAATGGGACAGACTGTGCAGAGGGCATCTGTGATTGCTGCGGTGATGTCATATTTTGAAAACTATTATGAGAAGTTTATACAGGCTGGTGATCTTTCTGCCATTTTGGAAGAATACAATGACAGATTGGTGAACCGGAATGCGCAGGTACGTGTTCTGGATCCGAAGGGCGAATTTTCGGGCACGGCGCTTGGCATCAACAAGAGCGGTGAGCTTTTAGTAAAAAAGGAAGACGGAAGCGTGGCGGAAGTTTACGCCGGTGAAGTTTCCGTAAGAGGAATATATGGCTATGTCTGATCTGCAAATGAAAGACCGCATGGCAGACGGCAGAATTGTTCTGTGCGGTTCCAATGCATACGAAAAGAAATATTATTTCAATCCACTGTTTGATTCCGTACCGGAATCGGTCAAGGAAGAACTGCACATTATCTGTGTATTGTTTACAGAAGAAGCGGGCGGTGTTTTCCTGATCGTTTTTGAACCGGATGGCAGTATTTCCATGGAGACAGAAGCTGCGGAAGAGGATATTTTATATGATGATATCACAGCAGGACTGTTAGTCAGTGAGATCCGCAGGCACAGACAGACGCTGTTTGAGGAACTGCAGCTGTTTTACAGAGTATTTGTACTGAAAGAAGATATTACACTGGAGGATGAAACGTAAGATGATATTAGTACTGGATGTGGGAAACACAAATATTACGTTTGGTGCATATGAGGAAGAAAAGCTGGTGACAACATTCCGTATGACAACAAAGGTGCAGCGTACCTCAGATGAGTATGGGATTGTGATTCGGGATCTTCTGCATATGAACGGAGTAAAACGGACTGATATAGAGGGCAGCATTGTGGCAAGTGTTGTGCCAAACGTGATGCATTCCCTGACGAGTGCCATGATCCGCTATATCGGAACGAACCCGATCGTTGTCGGACCGGGGACAAAATCAGGAATTCAGGTAAAGACGAAAAATCCGCGTGAGCTTGGTGCTGACAGGGTGGTAGATGCGGTCGCTGCCTATGAAAAATACGGCGGACCGATCCTTGTGCTGGATTTCGGTACTGCGACGACCTATGATTATGTATCGGAGGATGGCTGCCTGATGGCAGGGGTGACTGCGCCCGGAATCCGTATTTCCGCTGCAGCGCTTTCCGAAAATGCAGCAAAGCTTCCCGCATTTGAGATCAAGAAGCCGGACAGCATTTTAGCGGGCGATACCGTGACGAGCATGCAGGCAGGTATCATGTACGGACAGATCGGACAGACGGAATATATCATCCGCCAGATGAAAAAGGAAACCGGCTGTGACAATATGAAGGTTGTTGCAACAGGCGGTCTTGGAAGAGCGATCGCCAGAGAAACAACGCTGATCGATCATTATGATTCGACTTTGACACTGGACGGGCTGCGGATCATTTATCAGAAAAACAGACAGGAAAAAAAGCATGAATAAAAAGCTGAAAATATCCATCAATTATGGAAAGCAAACCCCCGTTTGTAAACTTTCCGTTAAAAAATGTTGCTTTTTAACCTTTTAGATGCAAAATTCCCCCGTTTTGGCCGTATTAGTGAAAGGACTTTTTACCCGGTGAAAAAATTCCTTGCCCCTTTTTGGGGCGGGCGCCCCGTAAAATGAACTCCGGCGGCGTTACCCCCCCCAGGCAACAGCCCGCCTCCGCTTCGCTCCGCCGGGCAACAGCCTGGCTTCGGGCGGCCTTGCCGGCCTTTCATTTTCCGCGCCGCCCGCCCCCCACTCCCGAAAACTTCATCCCTTCATAGACAAACCGCGGCGGATGGTGTATAATATCCCTGTAAATCTCATATTGTGCTATGCACGCACCGCAAAAGGAGGTACCATGGAACGCCGGGATAAAATCAACTACTACCTTGATATCGCCGAGGCCGTGACCGGGCGGGGCACCTGCCTGCGCCGCAATTTCGGTGCGGTCATTGTCAAAAATGATACCATCATTTCCACCGGGTATGTGGGCGCCCCCCGCGGCCGCGCCAACTGCAACGAGCTGCGCTACTGCACCCGCGAAAAATTACAGGTGCCGCGCGGCGAACGGTACGAGCTGTGCCGCAGCGTACACGCCGAGCAGAACGCCATCATCAACGCCAGCCGCAGCGAAATGCTGGGCGCCACCCTGTATCTTGTGGGGCTGGAAAATAACGGCGGCTATGTGGAGGCGGCAGCCCCCTGCTCCCTTTGCAAGCGAATGATCATCAATGCCGGCATCGACCGGGTGATCGTGCGGGAAACCAGGGACACCTACCGCACCTTCGAGGTGGATGAGGAATGGGTCGCCCACGATGAGTCCATCGAGGGGATAAAGGGCTACTGACCCGGCATAAACCGGCAGGGAACGGCTCACACTATGGGTAAAACCATAGGGAGGAGCCAAAACCCATGCCGCAGAAAAAGCTTTCGCAAAAACAGGGGCCCAGCCCCCAAAATGAGGAGCAGGCCCCGCCGGAGCAGACCGGGGAGGAGCGCCGCAGCGAGGAGATCTACCACTCCGGCAGCGTGACCACCCAAGGCGGCCGGCATAAGATCCACTGCCTTACCATCATCGGTCAGGTGGAGGGTCACTATATCCTGCCCCCGCAGAATAAAACCACCAAATACGAGCATGTCATCCCGCAGCTTGTCGCCATCGAGGAGGACCAGAGCATCAAGGGACTTCTGGTCATCCTCAATACCGTCGGCGGCGATGTGGAGGCGGGGCTTGCCATCGCCGAGCTGTTAAGCGGCATGAAGACCCCCACCGTTTCGCTGGTACTGGGCGGCGGGCACTCTATCGGGGTGCCGCTGGCCGTTTCCACCCGGTACAGCTTTATCGCCCCCACCGCCACCATGACCGTCCACCCGGTAAGGATGAACGGCGTGATGCTGGGGGTGCCGCAGACCCTTTCCTACTTCGATAAAATGCAGGAGCGCATCACCGGGTTTGTCACCGCCAACAGCCGCATCCGGCCGGAAAAATTCCGGGAGCTGATGATGAATAACGGCGAGCTGGTCATGGATATCGGCACGGTGCTGGACGGCGAGGGCGCCGTCGAGGTCGGGCTGATCGATGAGCTGGGCGGCTTGCAGGATGCTTTGCACAAGCTCTATGACCTCATCGATGAGGAGGAGAAAAAGACAAAACCCCGCCGCGGGCGTCCGCCCAAAAAGCAGCCGG
>ENA-ORPK01000502-ORPK01000502.1-human-gut-metagenome-genome-assembly--contig:-NODE-502-length-36509-cov-6.272535_pt1 | contig 36509 bp, 43 predicted proteins | sample MGYA00242139_ERZ509068 | MGnify/ENA primary metagenome ERZ509068 (study PRJEB26280, sample SAMEA2338687) | human gut metagenome | biome: human gut; feature: human-associated habitat; material: faeces...
AAAACCTGTTGCCGCCCTTTACATTGAAAGTTTTACACATGGCCATATCGCCAACCTTCCAACAGTTCATCGTCTGTGTCGTGCCATCATCGGCAGCAGCCCAACACTTAAACGACAGAGCCGAAGCATCCGCCGTAACCTCATGACCCTCGCCATCAAGCCCCACTATGCGCACCAGTGTGCTGCCAGCGTTCGAGAGCACCATCGTGCCACCGCTGTAAGAGATCTTGCGCACTTCTGTCTCCGCCGCCATCAGCTTTCCACGGATAACAGCGTTGTCGACATACAGATGCGACTTGCCGCTACCGTCCTTGTATAGTTCAAAGCCTTTGCCTCCAATGAGCGTTCTGTCGCTCTCGGTGGTCCCTTTACTCTTTACGCTCTCGAGCTCCACATCACCTAACGTCGCGTCGCCACTTTTTTTTATAATAGACGAATCCCCAAACTCTATATCGCCTTGTATTTTTGCATTTTCCCTTACAAGGAGATTATTTAGCTCAGTGTTGCCCTCACCGTCCATGTTGCCACCGCTCACGCCTTTCTTGTACGTTCCTGCCGTCAGACCTTTCTCGAAGTGTATTATTTCTTTTGCTGTGTCTTCAGCTTTCTTTGAAAGGAAGCGATCGTTTATAGGACTATCTTCTGCTATGTCGCCAGCTACGTCAGCGTAAGCAGCACGACTCGTATATCCAGCACGGTCAGCATATTCTGCTTGTTCAGCATGCGTTGCCTCATCAGCAGATATAGCATGTTTTGCCTCATCGATCTTTCCTGTGTTGGCTCCTCCAATGTTTCCACCTCCACTGACAGATGAAGCATTGTCCTTTTTCTTCGATAATACTTTTATATCAATCATGCCAAATTTCTTTTAGAGTTAAAGCTGCACGTCCTTCGATTAAGTTACGTCCCAAGCCTATCACATAGAAACTCTTGTTTAATGCCGCATGTTTATAATGGTAGAAAAGATTAACGAATTCATCTTTGTCTTTAAGATTCTGCTCCATTACTATTCGCGGCTTATGGTATTCAGTGTAATAGCTATCCACATAATGCTGCTCAGGTTTAGCCTCAGCGTTTTTATTCTTGTCACATATTTTTAACACTCCCTCTTCATTCAAGATATTGTAGGGGATTGAAAGCTTTATGGCATTGCTAACACCTAACGACTTACATTCCTCCGCTGTCAGTGCTGAATTTATCTTAAATTCTATATCATCCTTTTTGTTAATAAAACTTTCGTTTGTGTCGCTTAGATAGATGAGATCATTGTCGTCGTTGCCTGTACTTATGAGACCGTTATCGCTATAAACCTTAACTTCAAAATTCTTAAGAAGAATGCTACTAACGTGAGCCATAAGAGGAACAGTATTAAGACCCCATTTCGTATGCCTAAAGAAGGTTGAGTGCCTGCGTGTTATTTCGCCCCACACAACATTAACAGGACCTAAGACCAAGAACCTCACTCGCCCGCTCACCTTGTCGCCTTTAGCTATAGGAATAGCTATGCCTTCTGCATCGATGCCCATTTTATAGTCGATGTTGTTCTGTATCTTAAATTCTGTTCCTACCAACTTGTCGCCTATTTTCGGATCAAAGCCTATAGTAAAACACTGTTGATAATATTCATCATCGTCCGCACACTCGCTACGCTCCTTAAATGTCTTCCATTCAAAATCTGTTGTCTTCCCTTTAGTCCCTGTTTCAACAACACACTTATCACCGATAACAAGCATACAAGCGAGAACTGAAACTTTGCTTATATTATCGCTGCTGACACCCGCTGCGCTATATTTAAATTCATATTCCTGTGGCCCGTCGCCTGTATAAGGATAAAAGCCGCTATCATTGGCAACATCCCATTCTTCTTCATTACCTGGTGTTCCAACACGAAAAAACTGACGTGTATAATATCGGCCATCTGTATTGTTACGGCTCGGTACGGTATATTGAGATGCACCTATAGGGTATGTATAGGACATGTCAGACCGTGCGCTTTTGTAAGACATAGAGCATTTCATAACAGGGTTAAGTATTACATCGCCTGACAGAACAATATAGTTGGTGGTGTTTCTATCCGATGGAGAAAAGACACCACCCGCACTGTTACCGTTATAGATGGCATAAGGAATATTCTGTTTAATGACACTCTCGCTTGGATATGTCTTAGCCTCATCGTTGTCAATAGCGTTGCCATTTACAGAAACAACCAGATAATTTGTCATGTTAACTTTTGAGACAGGGCTGTTATCATTGTTTGCTGTGTTTATTTTTACGCTTCCAAGCGCCATTATACACGCCCCGGGGTTCTCCCCCAACCACTCTGGTAACGCTTGTTGATTCTTACCGTCGTTACAGAAATGAGTTAGAAGATCTGTGTCTGCCTGTCCGCCCATGGGGAATGACCAATGTTTGTGTCGTTTAATTTGCAGATACCATTTGACAATAGCACCACCGCCAAAATCTGTAACCTTTTCATGTGTCATGTTGTAAAAGGAGTGCCATGCAGCTTTTCCTTTGCCGTCGGCAGAATATTCCGTCATGTATTTTTGCCGGTTAATGTAAGGGCTGTCAAGGTAGTCGTCATCTAACGGACTTTCAATCACATTGTCTACATTTTCTGTCTTGGCCGTCAACTGCAACTGATTGTAAACATCACCAATGCTTATATTCGTGTCGCAGTCGGCAACATTCGCTAAAGAAATGGTTATATTGTCAGTCTTTGTTGTCTTAGCCTCATCTGACATGATGTTATGCCAGTTTATAGAAGTCTTGGCATCTTTTATACTTTCCCATGAGAATATATAAAAATCGAGCCCATCTTGCACAATATGCAAGTTAAGATATTTGAGGATCTCTTCCAAAACGGCATCCTGTGTCCATACGTCACTCTCATCCTCGTCCAAGAAAAGTAGCTCCGAGATAGTAAGCTGACTAAACACACGATACCTGTTATCCTCCATATAGTTGACCGACTTGCTGCCGTCATACCATAAAGGAAGAGCCTTATTGCCAATAATATCAACGCCCTCTGCGACACCTTGCATTATTTCAACCATGATGTCACGAAAAGATCGCTCCTTGGCTCCCTTCCTGACGGTTTCATAGTCTACTCCTAAAACTCCGGCATTCTTATAGTTGCTGTACTGAAGAGCACTCAACACATCGATGCAGTTAAGTTCTATTTCGTCCCATCTTTCATTATAGGGCTGTGTGTATGCTTGCGGCTCTATAAAGCCAGCGAACACACACTTTTCGTTAATATAGATGTTTATTATTGCGTCACGGCATGATGAACAAAAGAAATCCTCGATGAAGTTACCGCAAAGCAGCCTAATGTTTGCAGACTGCCGCAACAGAACGTCAAATGTGTCATTTACCTCACTTGTTATCTCAGCAGGATCTTCACTAAAATACATGTCAGACTCTTCAGAACCTATCTCTAACATCTGTGAACGGTCATTGTTGGTAACGATATGCACCGTCACCGTATCTCCTTGTTGACTTAAAAAACTGCCGTGTATATACATATCTGTAATTTTTAAACGTTGTAAACTCTTCCACTCTTACCTGTCACCTTCTTGGTATTTGACAGCACCTCCAACATCTTCCTTGCGTTCGCATTCAAGTGTACGTTAACGATAGTGGCCGAAGGCTCTATGTTGTTGGAGATATTGCCCATTGTAACAGGTTGCATCTCTCGCGCTGTAAACGTTGGAGGTTGATAGTTACCATTGACCATGTTAAACAAACGGGCCTGTTGAAACTTGTTTAGTATCATCTCGCCGCTGTTGACACGGGCAAATTTCTTGTCACCCGACGAAGAGGTGCCGCCAACAATGCCACCTGTAGCAAAGGCACCAGCTTGCTTAACGCTTGCAATCATTGCTGTAAGAGTAGCAAGACCTGTAGCAGCGAATGCCACCCATGCCCATGGGCCCAACTTTCCTGCCTGTGCCGTAGCTGTAGCATATCCGTCTACCATTGTGGCAATAGCCTGTGCCATCGTACCAGCCACGTTGAGCTCGGGAACCTCGATAGCATCACCTAATCCCGACAAACTACTACCCATTGATTTGATTGCATCACAGGCGCCACTCATCTTCTCCTTTGCCTTGTCAATATCCTCAGTCTCCACTTCTATTTTGACAGGTGTGAGGTTGAGCTTCTCAAGATCCGCGTTAATGTCGTCAATAGATTTTAAAGCCTCTTCCTTGTTGATTATACCAGCTTCATAGTCGCTCTGCACGCTATTGGCCTTACTTTGAGCATTCGCGTAGCTCTGTCGTTTGTCTGCTTTGCTGCCTTTTACGATGTAGGATGGCTCTGCTTCTGCTTCAATGGACACCTTGCCTTTTGTGGCTTCGTCTATCTGTGCCTGTATTTCATCAATCTTCGCATCTGCCTTTACCTTTGCCTCTATTGTAGTAGCCTCATCAAACTCGCGCTGTGCGTCGTGCAACTGTTCTTGCAGTTCCTCGATGTAGGTTTTGAAATGTACCTCTATCGGCTTAACGCCCAACTTTTCAAGCTGTTTGTTAATGTCGGCTATCTGCCTTTCGGCATCTTCCTTGCCGATAAGTCCTATTTCAAAGTCCTGCCTTATTCGGTCTATGTTGTGTTGTGCATTGGTTCGGCTCTGTCGTTTGTCGGCATCGCTTCCCTGCACGATGTATGTCGGTTCCGTCTCTGCCTTGATAGATACCTTACCCTTTGTAGCTTCGTCTATCTGCCGTTGTATGTCGTCTATCTTGGCATCGGCTTTTACCCTTGCATCTACGGTCATGGCGTTGCCCATTTCCTTTTGTGTCGCCGCCAACTGCGCCTGTAGTTCCTCTACGTGGGTTTTCGGTTCATCTTTCTTGTCGTCCTTGATGGTCGTTTTCTTCGGGGTATCCTTGGCGTGTGGGGTAGTAGGTGTATCAGCCGTAATAAAACTACGTGCCGTGTTCAGCCGTGTGGTGAGCTGCTTTTGTGTGTCACCAATCTGTCGGTTTACGGATTCGATTTCTTTATCTACACTATTAATCTGTGTGTTTCCGGAAACATTCGTACCGTTGTACCTCTCCGCTCCAACCTTGGTAAATCTCCACTGCCCATCGCCGCCAACCTTGCCGTAACGATCGCTACGCCAACTTTCGGGCACGATGTCACCCTCTTTGGCGTGTCTGCCTCCCTGCTTGGCATCGTCGGCAATAGTCTTGGTGATCTTCTGCTTTTTATCAAGCAACTCAATTTGACGCTGATACAAAGCCGTGAGTTTTGCCGCATACGCTGCCGCCAATGCCCTTTGCTTGAATGCCTCCACCACTGCATCGGTCTTGCGGTTAAATATGTTCTCGGCTTCCGTCACGTTACCGATTTTCAAGCGCAATTCATTGAAAGCACTTTGGTTATCCTTTATCCACGCCATTTTCTGCTGCTCTGTGGATAATGCGCGCCAACCTGCTTTCAATTTCTCATATTTCGCCATGAGGTCGGCGTATGTGTTCTTTAGCGCACTGTCGTAGGCGGTTTTTATGTCGTCGGCTGCATCGCCAAAGCCTTTCATGCTCTCGGCTGTGTCCTCTGCCTGGGTCTGCGCATCTGCCGACTTTGAGGTAAATGCCGCTATAACCTCAGTAAGCGCAACGATAGCCACGCCAACGCCTGTAGATATTAACAAACCCTGTATGGCAAGTTTCAGCGTTGTAGCACTCACCGCCGCACCGCGAAATGAAGCTGTCATTACTTGTACCAGGGCATTCATACGCACCGATGTAGCGTTCCATACAAGCGAAGCGGCATTCATTGCCATTGTGCGAACCTTGACAATAGCCTGTATCTTTGCAAGATTCTTCAAACCGCTAACCATTGCAGAAACGGCAATCACGGTATTGCCAATCTGTGCCGTAATGTTGAGTACCGGCATAATGCCACCCATCGTTGAGGCTATAGCGTCGCCAACTTCTGCAAACTTGTTTTTGAGTATCTGCAAACTTGCCGCTCCGCTGCTGCTCATAATGGAAAAAGCATCGTCTATAGTTCCGGCACTGCCTTTCATCGCTTCCACGTTCTCATTAAACTTGTCTGCGAGTTGTCCGGTGAGAGGTCCCAATGCTCTCAGGCTCTCGGCACTGCCGAATAACTTACCGTAGATTTCCTGCTCCAGCATACCGCTCTTGCTGGCGTATGCCTTAACGTTCTTATCTAAGTCGGTGAGGAAATTACGCATACCTCCTGCCGCCTTGATAGCTGCCGCATCAAACTCGATGCCCATTTGCTGTGCCATCTTGCTTGCCTCGCTCGACGGCTTCACCAAAGCGGTAAAGATAGCGGCTAACTGGGTGGAAACTTCTGCCGTGTTACCGCTCACGCCCGTAAGCGTTGCAAAGGTCGCCATAAGTTCGTCAATGCTTACACCCAAAGTGGCGGCATTGCTCGTAACTTTCGGTAGGGCTTGTGCAAGCTGCTCGAACGATGTTACACCATTCTTGGCCGTGAGCTGTATTTTATCCTGCACGTCTCCTGCCTTGTCCCACGACAAACCATAATTCTTGATAATGGTAGATGTAACCTTTACAGTCTCGCCCAGATCAGCAATACCGCCCACGGATGCCTTAGCCGATTTCTGCAAAAAGGCTATCCAGTTGTCTTCAGGCACGCCATTGCTGATAACCTGATACAATCCGTTAGCGAGTTCGTCACGTACTACCGGAATGCTTTTTGATAACTCGGCTACCTGTCCTTTGAGTCTGACAAAGTCCTCGCCGCTCTTTCCTGCCATCGTGTTAGCGGCGTTCATGGCTGCGCTGAAACTGCGGCTTTCCTCGGTAACGCCGTTGAGTGCTCCCGAAATCTGCGAAATGGCATTGGTAACGTTATTAGCCGCCATTACCGCCTGGTTGAAATTAACCAAAGCCGCGTTTAGTTTTTGGCTGCTTGTCTTGGCAGAATCAAGCACACGGCGCAACTCTTCCGCTGTAGAAGTAGCTGTAACCAACTGCTCTTTGCCGTCAACAACCAGTTTAACGTTAAATTTTATTTCTTTTGCCATATTTTCAGCGTATAAGTAACTAAGTAATCAATATTTTTTGTATCTTTGTGGCGTAACATTCAAACTAAGCGTTATGGAAAAGGATTATAAGAACATTAACCGCATACCAGAAGCCGCAACCAACGATGTAGCGAGTAAGCCCGAAAACGAAATCAGGGCAGAACTTGTTAGTATCGAAGTCGTAGGCGAGGATACGCCGCACAAGCATTCAAACAAATATGAGGCTTGGGGCGTAATAGCCTTGTTGTCTCTTGTTGTCTGGGTTATCTGCCTGGCGTATTTTGCTTTCAATAACCAATCGGTCAACGGCTTGTTAGCCCTTGGCGGCTCTACCGCATTGTTCTTCCTGTCTATTGGGCAAATGGTGCTTACAAGTTCCGAAGAACTGAATGGCGAAGCTATTTAGCCGTTTCCCACTTTTCCCAACACTTCCTCAAAACGTTTTAACGCATCTTCCTTAGATACTGCCGGGGCTGCTTTCGTATGCTCCGGCTTTTTCTTCTCCCATGGAAAGGGTAGAAGTCCGTGGGGCGTTAGCCCTTTCTTTGCATACGGCTGTATGGTTATTGCCGCAAGCATACGCATACGTTCCCAACTGTCTTGATACTGCGCCGTTCGCTCCTCGCTGTACGCCTTGTATATGTGGCTGAACTCCTCGGGTGTGAGGGCGCAAAAATCATTGTAGGGCAAACCGATGTTGCCAACGGCTATGCCCAGAATGTCGAAGATGCCTAACTTTTTTTTTCGCCCTCCGTGTCCGTGTCCTCGGGTGCCTGGTCTGCCGTGGCGTTCACGGTGTCCGTCCACTTGTTGAGGTCTTCGGGTGTGAGGCTGTCGGCAAAGTCCATAAGCGACATATCGAACTTTACGCCATCGTGCTTACAGGCTGACGCCACGCAACAAAACAGATAGGCGCACATATCCGATAGGCTGTTGCCTAACTCCGTCACTTCCTTGCCGGTTTCTTTCTTAAAGCGAAGCATAGCCCCCATAGTCTGCCTACAGGGGTATGCCTTGCCGTTGATCATGATTTCAATCTTTGGCATAAATCAACAATTAACTAATTCAACAAATCAAACATTTATCTTAAAAACAATATAGCCTTTGTTTCATGTGGGCGTTACTTGCTCACTGCCTTGCCAGTGTCGGTTGCCTGTGTCGCTGTCGCATCCTTGCCCGGGTAGGTTTCAGGCTCGCCGTCGTTCTCCAAAGACACGCTGTAAGTAGCATCGTCCTGCGCCGGGCTTGTCTCCTCCAATGAGGCGATAACAAAGTTACCCTTTACATAAGGTTTCGTGTCGCCGCCTCGCTTGAATGCCTCAACCTCCACACTTGCGCCCTTGCCCCAAAGTGGTGCAATCTGCTCGTGTCCGTTCTCGGTCTCGCCATAGAAGCGCAAACCCTCGGCACTGATAGAGATTGACAAACCAGTTACTCCCTTGCCCTTCCAAAGTCCGCTACTCTTGGCGGCACTCGCTATAGGCTTGACGGCACGGTCTTTTGTCTCGCTGTTGAAAGTGAGGGTGTGGCTTGTACAATGTCCCACCGCCTTGCCTCCAACCTTAAGCAAAAGGTCACTGCCATTGATATATCCAGTATCTTCCATAACTATAAAAACTAAATGGTTCTAAATTACTTAAATTCTGACTTGATAAACAAGCTGCTGCACAAAGGCATCATCCTCGTAGCCCTCTTCACTGTCGGCAAGCGTACAACTGCGCATCTTCACGCCATCGCGTTCTCCGCTTGCGTAGTCGAGTGCCTGGCGCACCGCCTCGGCAAGCTCCACGCCCTCGGCATACTTTGCCGTATAGCAAACCACCTCCATAGTCACGGTGTCGGCTCCCGGCGTTCCCTGCTTAGTGGGATTGTGTGCCAATGCCGCACGGCGATATAATATATAAGGTAGTTGGGCGTTGTCTATCACGATGGGGAAAACCTTGTTTGTTCTCCGCTTCACTTCCTCGTTAGATAGAAGAATATCGCGAATAATGCTGCCCGCACTTAATGATGTCTTTTTCTGTGCCATAGCTATATGTTATAAAAGTCCCTGCTTTCTTGCCGCCTTTTCCACGTTGTTCTGCAAGTTGTTGAAAAGGTTGGTTTCCACGCTGTCGGCGGTCTGCTGCTCCGTCTTGGCGAGAAAAGCGTAACGCTTCATCTTGCCGCGGCTCGCACCGCCTCGTAGATACTGCCTTATTTTCTTGCCCGTGAACCTGCTTTTACCGAAAAACGATGAAATACGCCGCCCTACATGTCTTTGGCGTGTTCCGTCCTCTGCCCACATCAAAACAGGCTTTTCCATGTTCTGACGGTTGAGGTGGATGCCCTTGCGCCTACCATGTGGCTTAACGCTTACCATGAAGCCCAGGCCGTAGCGATCGGGGTAGGTACGCACATAGATGCCGCTTGAAAGACTGCGCTTTGTGCCACTGCCAATGCCGCTTTGTCCCAGATTGGAGACTGCCGCCTTTTTCAGGCGGTTGCCCTCCCTGCGCATGGCACTTCGCATAGCCTTGCGTTGGTCTTTCACGTCGAGTGCCTTGTAAACATCGGCAAACGGCTTGTTGATGTCGGTAACGGTTTCTTTCATCGTTCTGGCTGCATATACATTAAGAAAACAGACTATTGCAAAATCTGACTACTCGTTTACTCGTTCACAAACTAAAGTGTTCATACCCCTATCAATGTTTGGGATGATGGCAACTACCGTATAAAGATAGCCACCCAACTGCTGCGCCCTCCAGTTTTCTTTTACTGGGTGTGCGTCCCTCACATTAAATTCGGCTCGATAGTCGGGGAAATGTTCGCCCACTTCCTCGCTACGGTTTCCGCTCTGCTTCTTCCTCTCTGCCCATACGGTACGTATAGGCTCGTAGGTTGTCGCTTCCTCGCCGTAGTCGTTTGTTGTCGCCGTAGGCTTCAACAACTGCAAACGATATTTCATTTCTCCTGCTCTCATTCCGCTAATTTCCGATAGGGTTTAATTAAGGCTTGTAGCGAATCAGGCACGGCGTGCATCTGCACGCTACTCACACTTTCACGCTGATTGTACCAATGTGCGCCCAACATCATTATAGCGTGTTTTATGGGGGTAGGTACATCATGTCCGTTACCCATCTGCGCCAATTCCTCTTGAGTTCTATTGGTCGCCGTGATAACTGCGCTTTCTGCTGTATCTAATAGATGCTCCAGATACTCGTCATCATCGGCGAAATCATCAGCCCTTACGTGCTTCTTAAAAAGTGCCAAACTCACTACTGCCATAACGTTATAACTTTATAAATTGTGATTACTTACTTAACCCTTGGTGCCTGCTGCCGCTGCCACTGCCGAGTCCTTAGACAACATGGCAAACGCCTCCTCACGCAATGTGGTAATAGCGTAGTCGGCATTGAGCACGAAGTCGATAGAGTTCTTACGTGCGAGTGTATAAGGGTCGATGATGATTGACATTTCACCAAACAAGCCCTGTGGGGCATACTTGAATGAGCCGAACAATACCGAACCCTCAGCCACGTATGAGCTACAGAATACCGGTACACCCGAAATCTTGCCGTTCTCATCAACGATAGCCTGGTTTGCACCGCTCCACTTTGGCGTACCCTCCAAAAGTGCCTTTGTGGTCTCTGTCATTACGTAGCAAAGTCCCTCCGGCATGATGTTGGCACCCAAAACAATGCCCTTGAGTGCAAGAAGCTCGGCGAGGGTAGGTACTTCACCCTTATAAGTCTTCTTGTTAGCTGCCTTGAGGTTGACGAATGGGCCTACAAGATTTGTAGCCTTTGCCACCTTTACGGTGCTGAACATGATTTTGTTCATAAGGGCGGCTGCCGCAACTGGCATATACTGGGTACATACAAGCTGCAAAAGGTCGTCGGTCTCGTTGAGTGCTTCACGTGTGATAGGCACGGCTACGCCCATACGCTCAGGCTTTGCGATAAGTTTTGTAACGTCAATCTTGGTATCACCCAGTTTTACGCCCTCATCGTTGATAGTTGCCTCGAAAGTCTCGATTACAGGCCACTGATAGTTACCTTTCAGTCCGGTGAGCAATGGCGAACCGATTGCCGAAAGAATGGTCTTTGCATACAATGGTTCTACGATGTCGCCCATGGTGACCGGTGACGGATTGGTAGAACTGCCCGGGTTAAGATAACCCGAAGTGTTGCCGCCAAAATCAGAAGCCACGGCGCGGCTGATCTTCAACTCAAAACGCTTGCCGTTCTTGATGCACTCGCGCATCTGCTTGTTAGCCTCCTCGATGTCCTCACGGCGCATAACCTCAATAGTAGGGGTAGCCGCCTTGATCTTCATTTCGAGGATGTCCATTTCACGGTAAAGGGCTTTACGCTCTCCCTTTTCCGCATCGGTGAAGTCTTCGCGCTCCTTGTCGTCCTCCAGGCCCTGCGCAATTTCTGCGAGGCGGTTTTTGATTACGTCCATGCGCTCGTAGGCTTCACGAAAATTAAACTTTCCCTTTTTCATTTGTCAATGATTAAAATTAGTAACTAAAAAACATATATAGAAGCCGCCTCTACAGATTGCGGCCAACACTTGCTATGCGCTCGCGCACCTCATTGATACGTTCACGCTTCTTGCTCTCGTCTATCTGCTTGGGTTTCGGCTGCTGCTCAAACTTAATGCCCGCCGCTTCCACCTCACGTTTGCTTACGTCTGTCTGCTCGTAGGCTGGGTCGGTGGTAATGGTAAAGTCGTAAACGTTGTCAATACGCTTCACGTGGCGCAAAAGAATATCCTCGCCATCGTCGCCTTTCTCGTCCAGACGCTCGTAGCTCACGGCGTTCTCGCTGTCGCTCTCATCGGTGGAATAGATAAATGAGCACCCGGCAATATCACCACGGCTTACCAGTTCCAAAGCCTTGTCGCCGTCAACCGTGTGCGGCATTTCTGCCCAGAACTTCACGCCCACCTTGTCAACCTCGTAGCTTAAAGTGCCATTACCCTTGTTGCTTCGTGCCAAAACCAACTGGCGGTCGTGGAACATCGTGAGTTTGATGTCCTGCTTATCCAGCATCTCGCGTGTCACACACCCAGGTTCCAGTACCTCGTAATAGTTGTTCCACCAATCGCATAAAAGACGGCTACGTACACCGAACTTCAGTGCATAGCCCTCAATCGTGCGGCTTTCCGCTCCGTCGGTAGCCTCACGAATGCGAAGCCCCGACACAATAGCTATTGTTCTTTTCTTTTTCATTCTCCGTTGTTTTTATCGTTGTTGTCATTTCCCTTTGCAGCTGCGCCCGATAGCTTTTCACTGCCCAGCGGTGCAAGATTGGTAGAAAGATAAACCGTATCGCCTCCGTCGATGGTAGGTTGGTTTTCCATCCTGCGCCAATCGTTCACGGTGTAAATGCCGCTCTCGATCGTCTTTTTCTGATAGTCGGCGAGTGACTGCAAATCCATTGAGTAAACACCCCGGCGGTCAAACAGAAAACGGCGTTTGCAGCACAAAGACCGCGGTATCAGCTTTCGGGTCAGTTCGCATTCTATACGCTTCAATATCGGGTTAAGCGTGTTGGAAAGAAAAGCCACGTTTGCCATTTCGGCACTTTTGTAGTTGCTGCTCGTATCATCAAACACGAAAGACGGGTGAACGCCAAAGAAACGGCATATCTCGCGCACCGTAAACTTTCGGCTCTCCAGAAACTGCATATCAGTAGAAGAAAGCGAAATTTGCTTAAAGTCCACCTGCCCCGGCAAACTTACTATGCGCTCGCCCCGGCTGAAACGGCTATCCACGCTTTCGGCTGTCTTCTCCAGTTCCTTGTCCTGATACTCGCCAAATCCCGTAGTAGTCTTGTCATTGCTGATAATGCCGCGAACACTGCCGCCATTGGTAAACCGGTTCTCCGTCTCCGCATCTCCTGCCGTGGCAATATCCATCGTGCGCCTTGCGTGGGTCAGCACGCTTTCGCCCCTGCGCCCGTCTGAGGAATGCAAGTAAAGATGTATGATGTCCTTTTCCTCGAATGTGCCGAACACTCCATTATAGGCATCAGCTATGTAGTAACGGCTGTTCAGTGGGTCGTAGGTCACGGTGTGAGGTCGGCAAAGCACTAAGTCGGTCAACTCTCCCAGTACATAGCGTGGGTAGATGTAGGCATTTCCCTCAATGAGCATCAGGCGCACCGCCATCGTCCAGAAGTCAAACGCCGACATTTCGGGTTGAGGCTGCACGGTCAGAAGATAATGCAGATCACTTGCCGTGTCTTCCTGATAGCGTCCATCCCTGCACCGCATGTACTGCAAACGTAGGCTCGCCACGCTCTCGCTTAGAAGCGTCACGCACCGATATACCGCTGCAACCGTCATGGCGTCACCGCCCCAGGCTGAAAACACCGCCACGCCGCCACCAGTCCTTACGGTGGTGGGGCGCGCGGTGCCGGTTGTGTTAGCACCTGTTGCCTCACGGCTGAAAAATCGTTTTATGCTATTCCAAAATGTTGCCATCTGTCGTTTCATACAAAACCGCCAAAGCTACGGCAATTTGAATGCTGTCAACTATCTTACTGTTTTCGCTCCGGCGGTGTTCTGTCCTTTAATTATGAATAAAATCTCCGAGGCTCTCACGCCAAACGGCTAATGAGCCGCTACAAAAATACAATCGTATTTTGCAAAATCCAAATGCCGTTTGGCGCATCGTGGCACACGTTGGCGCAACGTGGTAAAATTATTAGTTTTTTAAGAAAATAGTTTTTGGCTGTTAGGCTAAAAGGCACAAAAAAGCCGCATCGGGCGTTAACCCGACACGGCTAAAGATAACGCCCTAACGGCGTTTATATAAAGTGAACTTGAAAACGTAGCGTGTGAAATTCAATATTAAGCAAACTGCACTGTGCTTAGATCGTGCCCGAAAGCATGGATAGAGTCCATAATCTTCTTTACGGTCTTTGGCGACGGATTGCGACGCCCTGTAACGTAGTGGCTAAGCTGCTGTGGGTTTACACCCGTCAGACGTGACAAACCCGCCAATGAAAGCACCTTTGAGTAATAGGCAAGAAATGATGCCATATCATAGCAATAGCACATTTCCACTTCCTCAAATGGCTCATTATGCCGTGCATACGATTTCTTTATGTCCTCGTAGCCACCCTCGAAATAACGTTTAGCCTCTTCCACGCTCTTGCCTGTACCTGTTACCAGATAACCCAAATCATCGGCATCGCTGTAAATGCTATACGTTCCGTCGCTTGCTCTTTCGATAACTGCCTTAACCTGTCTCATTGTTGTATCTCCTTAATGTTCTGTTTATAAATATGTTTTGTAAAAGACGGGGGCTTAAATAAGCCCTGCCGCCCTCTTGATGCTCCGTAACGTTCCGGTTGCCACTTCCTGCGAATGGTGGTGGCTCATTGGAAACCTTACTCCCGTCTTGGGGTTTATCCATAGCGGATGCCCCGCCTCTGTCTCGCCTGTGTCGTAACACCCGGCTTTCTTTACCAGTCTTTCAAGTTCGTTGTACTTCATTTTGTCTTTTGCTTTATTAAATTTCACGATGCAAAGATAATGATATTTATTTGAATATCAAAATAAATAGAGTGAAATGTTATTGATATTAATATCATTTAACGAAATAAGCCGCTACACCATTACGATGCAGCGGCTATGTATGTGGGTTTTGGTAATGTCGGGATCGTGCCCCTATGGCTTGTTGGTCACCGTCTTTATAACGGCATCCTCGGTGAGCCATTCAAGCGGATACATGGCATCAAGCAAACCGTGTATTCTCAACTCGTAGTCGGGTGGCAGTTCCTCCAACAACCATTTCACGTAGTCGCGTGTCTGCCTGATCGCATCACGGAACGTGTCGGCATTATATACCGGCATTCCGTCACGGTCTGTTATCACCAGACTTGTAACTTTCTTAGGCTTCTTGTATCTCATATTCGTGTCCTCCCATATTTTATTCGTCTGCGTCCTCAATCCAACAGTAGTTAAGAAGATACTCCAACGTGCCCTGCACGCTTCGCACCTTGCTCGCACTTACCTTCACGTCCTCCGGCAAACCTGCCATGAGGTCGTTAATGAAATCGTACACCTCGGCGATGTTCTTCTTTAAATCCTCTGCATCGGTGTTCACGTTGCTACTTACTGAAATAGTGTCCTTGTGTTTCTTATCTGTAACTATCATATCTTATTCTCCTTTATTCATTAAGTTCATTAAATTGTCTGTATCCATTCCCATCATAACGCCCACGGCCTTTACAAAACGCTGCATAAGGTCTGTAGGGGTCTGTGGCATCGTTGCCGCTGCTGCCGTCGGCTTGCCCTGCTGAGGCTGAGGCTTTGCCGTATCGGTCGGTGTCGGTGGGGTGGTAGGGGTCCTGTCCTCCTTTGCGTCCTTTGGATGCTGTGGCAATGCAAGCTGCTCACGGCTCAACCCTGTGTTGTTGCCGAATGCCGCCAATACCTGTTTGTGTACCTCGCTGCTGATGGACCACGTACGCTTACACATGAGGGCGAAGCCGCCAACTGTAATGTAATAGCATCTGTTGGCTCTCTTGCAATTGGTCTTCTTCGCCCAATCGTCCGACTTGATAAACATACGGCTTGGGCGGCTCGAATACTTGAACATACGCTGCACGCTGTCCATCACGTCGCCATGTCTGCGCCCTGTCAGTCTTGCCAACGTGCGTGAACTGATTACACGCTTGCCGTTCATTACCTCCACGATGCCGTCCTCTGCTGTGGTGGTCTGCTGCTCGGTTGTCTGTGGCTCTGCCTGGCGCTTTCTGCTCTTGGCTGGCGGCATAGCTGCCACGCGTGCATCTATCGCCGCCTCCTCTCGATCCTCTCGCTCCAGAAGTTTCTCGTACTCCTCGGCTTCCTTTCTGTCGTGCTCCTCAATGGCTTTCGCCATCTGCTCGGCTCTTATCTTAGCCTCCATTTCGTTGAACGCCTTGATGTAAGCCTCTTTCCACTTCGCTGCCGTCTTTCCGGTAAAACCCATAACAAGGAACATGAAGCCATCACGGGTAATGTAATACATTGGCAACTGCTTTTTGATGTTGCCATTTTGGTAGTCGATTTTAGAGGCGTTAAAATTGACGGCTCTAAATTCTTCGCTGCAATCCAATGACTTAATTGCTTTCATTACGTTGTAGTGCTCCTTTCCGAAAACCTCCGCTACTCTCATAGATGTAGTAACGGCGTGCTCGTTTTCTACTGCTACCAAACTTAACTCTTGGTCGGTGGGTGCAACCTGCACCACTTCCGCTACCTGCTCTACAGGATTTTGATCTGATACGTTACTTGACATAACTAAATGACTTTGACAAAACGAAAAAACCGCGCTACGTGCTGTCAGGTCTCATTTAGCAAGAACCCCGGGGCATTTCTGCTACCCGACACGGCGCGGCTATCTCTTTATATAGAAATATCCTATTATACTTACTATGGCATGGATACAAAAATAGCCGCTACGTTACGGTGAACGGCGGCAACATCTGTACCGCTAAATGAAATTTGACACTGCAAAGATACATAAAAAAGTTTAAAGCACCAAAGATTTTCGGTAAAAAGTTACTTACTTATACATAGTTTAACGTTTAAGGGCGGCAAACTTGGGTTAAGCGGCTTAACCACATATCGTTTTTGTCGGTTTGGGCAAACGTAGGGGAAATAGGGTAACGAAAAGGTAATGTTAGGGCAAAACGCATAAACAATAAAGCCGCATTAGGGTGTTACCCCTAACACGGCAAAACGGATATGATTAAGTAAAGCTAAAGACGATGAAGCCTAACACGTAACGTGCTGTAGCTCGTTGCCTATCTTGTGCAAACCGTCCACGATACGGCGGCGCTGCTCCGGGCGTGGCTTTTTAAGTCTGTTGGCATAATGCGACAACAAGCCCTGGTTAATGCCAGACGCACGGCTGATGGCCGCCAACGACACATACGGCTCGTAGGCGTGAAGCAAAGCCGCTGCGTCCTCATAGTTATACACAAACTCGTAGTCGCCCGATTTAAGCCACTCGGGTACATCCTCACCGTCCTCGATCATGCCGCTAACATGAAACTCCAAAGTTTCCTTGGCCGCCTGTTGCAGCTCCGCAAAGGTACGCGCCGTAAACACCGCCGCACCCGGTACACTTTCACCGAATGAGCCGCCAAAGTTCTTGTCACACCATGCCACGTTTACTGTAATCTTTTCCATAATCATCTGTTTTAATCTTGTTTGTTATCTATATGTTTATACTTTTGAAAGTTTGCCCGGCATGGGCAATGGGTGGCTATTTCCACCCTGCCTGATGCCAGATGCTGTTTAACAGGAATTGGTCTAAAACCTCGCTTTCCTTTCCTCTCACCGTCACCGTGCCGGGCTTGGTCGGGTGCTTGTACTGTCGGTGGTCACCTCGGCTTCGCGCCTTGTACCACCCGTCCCGCTCCAGCATTTTCAAAACTTCCTTAACTTTGTACTTTTTCATATCTCTTTTTGTTTTAAACACTGCAAAGGTACGAAAAATAATACTTATGCCCAAATTTATAGCGTTAAAAGTATTAAAAATAATACTTATTTGGGCACATGGCACGAAAAAACCCGATAAGTGATTGAACCTATCGGGGTTATATCCTATCACATAATTTTAACCTCCTTTTAAGATTATTTTTATATTACTTTTGCCCTATTCTGTAAACCTTTCTCATGTGGGCATCAATAAATCCGCATGAGGCAACAAGCGGCAAAACCTTAGCCTCGTCCTCGGGGGTGAGGTGTCCCACACGCTCAGCCTTTACCGCTACGCTCTTTCTCGCTTTCATGGAAAAAAGCTGCGCGCAGTCCAGACGGCTGTCTTTCTCCAACACTCCTTTGTAGTCGGTGGCTTTCAAAATGTACTGAAAGCGTTGCATGGCTGGCACGTTCTCGTAAAAATCCAAATCCGAATTTATCAAGCAAAGCCCAATGGCATCTCCCTTTGAGTTCTTGCCGACTATAACAAAAAACTTCAACCTATCATCGTAGCCCTTATTGAGTACCAAACCGTCGTTTCTGTCCATGTCCTGATAAACAATATCGCCCACGTTGAGGTCTGTGCCCGACTTTATGCGCCTGTCTTCCTGCATCTCGGCTTTGAGTGCCGCCAATGCTCCTTTAGCATCGTCAATCAACATGCCATTGACTCCTTGATAATTTGCACCTGGCGAATGTGGTTTACCATTGCATCCGACGCACCGCCTGCACGTGCAATGTCAATGAGTGTAAGCACGTCTTTCTGTGGATCGTCTTTCATTTGCTCGCACACTGCTTTGTAAGCATCATCGTGCGATAACTCCGAAAGTCGCTTTGAGTCAACACCACCATATCGGGCTATCGTCTTGTCCAATTCCTCTTTTTCCATATCGGCTATATAGTCCATGTCCGGTGCCGCCATGGCATAAACCCTTTGGTTTTCGTCCACGCGAATAGAAGACGTAAAACCTTTGAGGTCTGCCGACTCGTCGCCGTTCTCTACCATCTTCACCACCTTGTAAGTGAGCGATGGAACGGGGCCTAACTGACGTGCCTTAAACGTGTCCTCGGCAATGGTCAAACCATAGGTAGCCAAATACTCACGTTGCGCAAAATACATGATTTTGAACAACTTGATATAATCCACGCCGTCCTTGAAGTGCTGCAATATATACAGTACAACTGCTGCTATCTTATTTATCTGCTCTGGTGATTTCATTTCGTTATAACGTATTGTTCCGCTGCAAAGATACTGCTTTTCGTGCAAAAACACGTAATTAGTTACTTACTTATATGGTATTTTAACACAAAGTGTCGTGGATTTATCATAAAACCGCACGAAAACGCCAAATTATCGGTACGGAAAACGACGATTTCCATACGGCAAACCGCCGATAACCGTACCGATAATCTCACGGCTCACCCAGGGCATCCACTATCAGGCGCACCTGTGCCGGTGTAAAACTGCGGCTGCGCTCTGTGTAACCAATGGCGGCGAGACTGCCGGTACCCACGATGAGGGTAGCAACACCAGTGGTGGCAATTCGTCAGGTGACGGCGACACCAGCGGCGGCAATATGTCGGACGGTGGCGGCTCCACCGATGATTCAAACTATGTTGAGCTATAGTAATGGCTTCTGTAATTAGTGGCGAAATATCGTCAATAATGCCGTTTTTAGGCGTTTTGACGGCATTTTGCCACTTTTCCGTATAGTTTTACCTCTCGTAGGTATAAAGTAGCCCTAACGTCATTAAAAGCGTTATTGCCCCATCTATCTTGCGGTATTGTGACACTTTGAGCGGCTTTTTGTTCTCCAGATTGTCGGTATCTATCACGCAATTCTCCAAACAGAAAGCATTAATAGGGTTGTTGTTAAACTCTATCTTTACCGGGTCGCTCCATGCAAGCATCTCAAAACTTTCTACTGGTAGGTTAAAGTTTCCGTAGGTCTGACTAAATGGGGTTAGCACGTTCCTCGCTCCGACTGACTTTAAGATACTCGTTAGCTCCTGTGCCTTGTAAGCATCGTAGCCAATACGGATAATATTAACCAACTTACTGCGTCGTAATATATCCTCGGTAATCATCGCCGTGTCTATCTTCTGCCCTTTGCAGAAAATAAGATACCCTTTTTCGTTCCAAAGCCTATAAAGCTGCTCGTTGGGATGCCCTTTTAACGCTCCCTCCGGAAAATAGTAATCAGTATGCGTGTAAAACTTCTTATTGCCCGATAGGTACACGGTATAAGATACTGCGCTGAAATCATCATGCACCGACAAATCGAACGCCACGGCACAATCTGGGCGGCCCTGCACCTGATCTATACAGAAATTGCCCAATAATTCTTTTGCCTTTTCGTGGGTAAACCACGTTTTTTCGTCGTTTATCGTGAAAATATTAAGCAATTTCGTACGAAAAGCCAACATATTTTCTGCGGATAACTGGGCGGTCTGATACTCATTTTCGTAGTAGTCCGGTTGTACCGTGATACCCAAATGTGGCTGCACTTTCGCCCACGTCTCCGGGCTATCCTCTGCATCGTCCACATCAGGCATGAAGATAGATGCAAACATGGTGTCGCTTTCTGCCTCACCTCGTAGTACTGCCATCACTCCGTCAAGTTCGTGGGCAAATGGGCCATCTACCACATCGCTTGCCGTGGTGATAATGATTGTTAGCGGCTCACGCCTTGGCCCCATTGATGTTGTCAATACGTTTTTGAGGTCTGCGCCGTTCTTACCTGCCGTGTTTCGGGCTTGGGCGTACTCGTCCATTATCACCAATGAGGCAAACAAACCATCTTTGGTTTTGGCGTTGGCGGTCAAACATTGTATGAGGCTATCACGTCCACGGTCTTTAAAAGTAATCTTTTCACGATTAACCCTAAAGTGCTTTTCCTTGGGGTCAATATCAAACATGATGTTTCGTATCTCATCAAAGCATATTTTAGCCTGATCGTAGCTATTTGCGCCCACGTATGCCTGGGCGTTGTTATCACCGAAAAGCATATCATAAACCGCCAAAGCTGCGCACGATGTCGTTTTACTGAACTTTCGGGGCACGAATAGGTAGGCGGTACGTATCAGTCTGCGCCCATCGTCTCGGGCAAAGCCGTAGATATTGGCAAACTGGTAGGCCTGCACCGGGGTTAGCTTATAGCGTGTGCGCCCTCGGATGCCACTAAACCGCAAAGCCTCGTAGAACTTGAAAAAACGCTTTACTCGCTTGGGCTTCCAATCGTACTTATCAAGCATCTGCAAAAAGCGTCTTACTCCCAATATCTCATACAGGTTGTGTGCGTCTGGGTGGTCTATCACTCCAAACACATAATCGCCGATACGCTTATCTGTTTCAATAAGCGCACGGCGGTAACGGTCGGCGTATGTACTGCGCCCCTGCTGCAACTGCTCCGATACCTCGGCTTTCAGTTGTCGAAATCTTTCTTTTTCTTCCTCTGTCATTCGTCACCCTCCTGCATCGCTGCCATAAAGTCGTTAAAACTGTCGTTGTCGCTTTTTCGCTCCTTGCTCTCGGTGTTCATGCCCAAAGCCCTTAACGCTTTCTGTCCCTGCTGCAACAACTCGATATATAGCTTTTCTTTCGGGTCGATCGTCTTGCGTTCGTTACCCTCCCGGCTATACTCCACGTTTACGGCCTGGTGTCCGTCTGCCATGATCTCATCGCCCAAAATGTCGGCACGTACCAACAACTTAGCCGTAATATCCACTTGGTATGTAAGTTCGGCGGTATATTTGCCTTGCTTCTTTAGCAACTTCACGATATACGCTTTTTTGCTCTTAATCTTGGCGGCTATCTTCTTGTTGTCTTCCTCTGTGGATGGCTCCGGCAAAGTCTGGCTAACTGGCAATGGGTCGGCGGTCTTCGGCTGCGCCTTATCGCTGTAACCTCGCTTCTTGCCCTTGGTCTTCAGGTAGAAGATAATAGCCGTTGTGTCGTTGGCATTTATCGACTGCATCAACTTGCTTTCGACAAAATCTACCTGCGTCTCGGTGATCTCGTCCACTTTCTCCCTAAACTCTGGGTCGGCGTTGTGCCATCGGTAATAAGTACTGCGCCCTATGCCTATCGCCTCGCACGCTGTGGCTATGATGCCGTAGCCCTGCGCCAAAGCCTCCAAAAACTTTTGTTTCTTTTCTTCCATGCTGCGTTACTTTTCAAATGAGCGGATGCCGTCGAAGTAGTCTTTGTAAAACTCAAACAGTCCCTTATCAACTGTTATACTTCCCTGCTCCGTTCTTGGGTTAGTGTTAATGTTTGCGCTTGTCTGTATGCCGAAATAAAAGCCCTCATCGTAGTTGCACCCTGCGTATATCTTGCTGTGGTTCTTGAATACTGCGGCACGTCCTGCCTCTGGGTGTTTCTGATAGAACTTTTGCACCATCTGCCATTCAATCTTATAGCTGCCCGGGAATATCTCGCCCAAATACATATCAAGTTTCTTAATGCGCCCTTGCTCGTACCATTGTCGTACCTGAAAAATATCCTCTGCCGCCATGCACCATGTCGATAACAAACAATAGTCCAAATCGTGCTGATTAAGCACCACTTTCAGGTAACTAAGGCTATCCACGTCCCCGGCGGTGATAAAATTGTAGGTGGTATGGTCTTGCAACTTGACGTACTGCATTGCCTCCAGTAACTTGACCTCGCTAAATGCCCGGCGGTACTCGTAGCGTTGCGATAACTCGGTACACTCCTTTGTACGTCTATGCGCTCGCTTTGCCTGGGCGGTTGTCTCGGCTGTGGTTTCTTCCGGCTCCACCTCATCGGGTGGGGGGGCTTGGGTCTGACCTGCGCCAAAGCTGCCAAATCCAAAGCCTGCGCCATCTTGGTTTCCAAACTTCATAAATATTGCTTTTTATTATTAACCTACACACGTGGGCGTTTTTATATCGTGCCAAATATGCCGGGGCTTTGCATCTGGGCAAAATCCCCCACGGCCCAAAAATCGGCTCACGTGTGGAAAAGGGGGTTGGTGAGGTTTAACCGACACCACCACCCGAAATAAAAACCACCCCCGGGGTCTCAAACCCGAAAGTCTTAATAATTCCGTCCACTTCTTCATCGGACAATCTAAACCATTCTCCTTGTACTCTCTTGGCATTATACACACTATGCAAATGTACTTCGATGTCTCTATCTACATAGCCTATAAGCTGCACTTTCTTTGTACTAAGTACTTGCATACGTGTATGTATGTCTTTAGATTTTCCAATCTTTATCAAGCCATTTGCGTTGCTTCTGGCTAAGTATGTCTGAAAGTACGTCTTTGGTCTAAGTCCTATTGATTCGGCACAAACCTTATTTCGCAAATCAAATAACTTGGCTTCGTCCATAATGGCTTTTGCTCTATCCATCATTTCGGCATATAGCTTGTTTTTCACTATCGCCAATTGCTCACCTAATTCAGCGTTGTATCTGCCCAACACGCTATTGAGTTTATTGCAAATACTGTCTTTCCATTCTTCCAACTTAGCTTTGTCTTTGCTCGTTCGTCTCATGGTCTGACCTTGAAACTGTATCTCTGCCGTATATGATATACCGCCATTCTTACGCTTACGCTCATAGATTGAGCCATAAACATTTCCACCCTTGTGTTTCATATCTCTGCTATTTCAAAAATTTATTCACAAATCTTTTCAGGTGCTCTTTGGCTCGGTTCTTTGCTTGAACTTTGCCACACCTGCCCATGTCCGTATGTACCTTAACGTGGCACTCGTGGCATAGGGCTTTGAGGTTAAAGTAATCAAACATCAGGCGTTCTTTTTCCTGCCTCGTTAGTCCATCCTCAACCGGGATAACGTGGTGTACCTCGGTGGCTGCTGCCACTCTGCCCAATTCCTCGCACCTCTCGCATAGTGGCGTATCGTTGAGTTTGTCACGTCTCAATCGTAGCCACTTGGCCGTATGTATCAGCCTTATATAGTCTTTATCCTTTGCCATACTCTAATATTCGTCTTTGATGTCTATTGTTGTGTGATACTTCCTTACCAAATAGTTGAGGCTATCCAACAAAGATTGCTGTACGCCCTGCTTACCGCTTAATGCCGTGTTGGCTCTCTCATCTACGGTGTTGGCACAGATCAACTTATACACCTGTACTGGGTACTGCTGCCCCTGTCGGTGTAATCGTGCGTTGGCTTGTTGGTATAACTCCAGATTCCAACCTGTACCAAACCATACGATATAGTGCCCACCTTGCTGCATATTCAAGCCAAACGCCGTGCTCATCGGGTGGGCCAATAGTACGTCTATCTTTCCGGCGTTCCATTCTTTCAACTCCTTTTCACCCTCGTATGACTTAACGGTATAGCCTTTCAGTTTCTTGGTGATACGTGTAACGTCGTGTTTAAACTGATAGAAGACTAACACATGATTGCCGTTTGCAGCTTCCACGATCTCGGCTAACTTATCCAACTTCTCATCGTGTATTTCGTGTACGTCCTTTGCCTCATCGTATATTGCACCGTTGGCAAACTGGCTTAACTTATTCATCAGCCCGGCGGCACTATTCGCTAAGATGTTGGCATTTTCTCCGGTATGCAATTCGGTAAACTCCAAAACCTTTTCTTTCTCAAACTTGTTGTATGCCTCCATCACCTTTGGCGACAAAGTAAGTTTGGTTTCGTGGGTGATCATGTCCGGCAACTGCAAATAGTCCTTTGCTTGCATTGATAGACAAATATCAGAAATCTTGTTTTTGATGATGTCCTCGCACCCCTTTTTGATGTCGCAACGTACTATTACGTTGTTCCACTTGTGGGTCTCAAAGTAGGTTTCACGATACTTGGTTACGCTCTTGCCCAAACGTTCGCCCATGTCTATACAGTACATTTGTGCCCATAGGTCTATCAGTCCGTTAGGTGCGGGCGTTCCTGTAAGTCCAATAACTCGATTAACCGTTGGTATGGCTGTACGCATCGCCTTAAATCGGTTTGACTTAGAAGATTTGAAACTCGTTAGCTCATCAATCACCAATACGTCAAATGGCAATTGACCGCCGTACTTTCCGACTAACCAAACAAAGCTATCACGTCCGATAACGTAGATGTCTGCTTTAGATGCCAACGCCAAATTACGCTGCTTCTCTGTGCCCATCACCTTTGCCACTTTCAGGCTTTGCAAGTGATCCCACTTTTCTGCCTCGGTAGTCCATGTTGTTTCGGCTACCTTTTTCGGTGCTACCACCAAAGTACGGCTTACCTCGCAATCATCCATTAGCTGTTGTATTGCCGTTAAGGTCGATACCGTCTTACCTAAACCCATATCCAGAAACAAACCGCATCGTGGGTGGTCTAATATCCACTGCATCGCTGTTTTCTGGTAATCGTATGGTCTATACTTCATTGTTCCGCCCTCCAAACTTTAATTAATTCGTCGATCGCCTGTTTGTTGTCGATTGTATAGACTTCGTGGCCCAAACTTACCAACTCATTTTGTCTTATGGTTTGTATCTTCGTTGGCTTCTTGCCTTTACTTTTCAACTCCACCCAAACAACCTTACCACCATGTAGGCATACCACTCTATCAGGATAACCCACCATGTTTGCATTTGAGTATTTGAGGCAAAGGCCGCCAATGGCTTTCACCTCTTGCACCAAATATTTTTCTATCGCCTTTTCCGATACCTCGGCGTGGCGTGTTATTGCTTCTAACTTCTTCATATTTTCAACTTTCGCCCTGTAAACATTCAATTTTCAACTTTTCTATATACGTGTACGTATGTGGGTAAATATATAGTTTATATAGGTATATAGTATATATAACACTACTATTCTACTTATACTATATTTTATTGTTTACATTGTTTACATATATAGTTATATAGTGATATTCAGTACTTTAGCCGTAAACAAAGATGTAAACAAAGGTGTAAACAAATAAACTATCTATTGTTTTTGTTTACTTTTCCTTTTTTGTCGTTTCTGCCTTTATAGCCCTGTAAACAACTTCGTTTACATTTTCTTTGTTTACGTCTTCGCCACCTTATAGGTCGCTTTCGTCGTCTTCCTCTGGTCTGCTAAATGCCCTTTGTGTTCCATATATCGGAAATCTTGCAGACGATAATTTTAGCCAACCTAAATCGTCCAATACCTTATTAACCCTACGTGCTTCGTACTTATACCCTTTATCTGAAATGTTGATGCCCATCATTTCGCAAAGAAATTCAGCGGCACACACCTTGGTACGTATTTCTACACCTGTTTCGTCCAATGGGTCGGGGTTCTTTATGTATGCCCGGCGGCGGTTTAAGTCCCATGTACTCCAGTCGGTCGGTAGCTTCATATCCAAAAACTCCTGTACTAAACCCTGTAATGGGTCGTCGCAATTGTCGTTAAATTGCTGCTGTCGTTTCTTGGCTGCTTCCTCCAGACTATCCGACAAAGCCAATTTCTCACCGTCCTTATATCGTTGCACGGCTTCTGCCCATAACTGGTTACGATCGGCTTGCAAAGCCGCACGGAAATCGGGGTACTTTCTGTACTTAGCATCAACCTCAATTACCCAAAAGCGGCGGTTTCCGGTCTCACCCTTTAAGAAATATGTTTCGTTGGTCGTGCCACAAAAAACGCATTGTCTCGGGTGGGATTCCATCACGCTGCCGTATGCCGGGCGGTACATATCATTCTGACGGCTAATGTAGGCTTTCACCTGCTCAACGTCTGATCGCTTGATACTGCCCAACTCCGGTAACTCGATAATCCAACCGTTCCGGGCTTGCTCCATGCCTTTTGTACCCTCCATCGTTACCAAACTATCGCTAAACCAATCGCCGCCCATCACATTGAAAAGCGTCGATTTACCGATACCCTCGGCTCCGGCGATAATCAGGCAATAATCATACTTGCACCCTGGGTTCATTACTCGGGCTACTGCCGCCGTAAAGTGCTTACGTGTCATAGCTCTGTTTAGCTCATTGTCTTCTGCACCTACGTAGTCGATAATCAGGCGGTCTAAACGTGGCACGCCGTCCCATGTAAGACTATTGAGGTAATCACGTATTGGGTGTACTCTGTGACGTGTAACGACTGCCACCAAAGCGTCTTTGATTTTGTCCTTTCCTGTTACTCCGTACTTCTCATCTAAGTATATCCTTAGATTTGCATCATCAGTATTACCCCATTGTGTCGCCTCGGCGTTCCACGGCAAACCACCTGTTATGTAGTTAAACCCATTAAACAGATTTTGCCATATATGGTTTTTCAACCTTGGGTCGTTCTCCAGAATAGCAATAATATTGCTTGCTGTTGATTTGATGCTGCCTTTCTTGTCAAAGTCTAATTCAGCCATCCACTTATCTGTATTTTCAGATACTGCGCTGTCTCCGGCTTCCTCTGCTTCGATGTCGGCAAAATCATCATCGGCCTGGCCCTGTCGTTCCTTAGTAAGTAAGATTCTTACCTTTTTGTCCTTGGCTACGAAATCCTGCATTTTCAGGTACGACGGCAAACGTGTGTTGTCGGTTATCTTCGTACCCTCATCCTGCACGCCATATAGATGTATTCGGCAAAGGTCGAAAGCGTTGCAAAGCTGCTTACTCGCCGGGTCTGTTTCGTGGTTGCTGTATGCAAACTTACCCTCATAGCAAACCAAACCTGCCGCCACGCTACCATTAATGTAGGTGTATCGCCCATCGTGGGCGGTCTTCTCGTACACATCAGGTAGAAACGTGTCGATTGCATCCTCTATTGAGTAGGCACGGCAAAAAGCACCAATTAAGCCGGGCTTTTCGGTCGGATCACCTACCTTTTTCAATTCGTGTACGATGATGTCACCCTCTCGGCTCGATACTGGCCAAAGTGCCACATCTTTATAGTCGTGGTACTGCTTTAGAAATTCATCAACGTTGCACGCCTTGCCGTCTTGGTACTCAAACACATATTCGCCGTCTCTGCTTGTAGATGGATAATAAAACAATCTCGCTAACTGATAGGTGGTATCGTCGAACACCTCAATATTAAGTTTGCTTGCTATCATCCTGCAAAGTGGCTCGTACTCATCTGGGCGTACCTGACGGCTCAATGGGAACACCAAACGAAAGCGTGGGTTTTCCGGCGTGTGTTTGTGCGTGCTGTAAAGCATCGCCGCAAAGTCAAAGTTTAACGTGAACTCATCCCAAAGGTCGGGTGTACCGTAATCAATATCAAGCGTGGCAATACTTCGCCACATCACGTTAGCGGTCTTTCGTGTTCCTCCAGATAGGTAGCCACCAACAAAACCGCCCACGTCCTTGATACTGCTTTGCTCCTCCCCGCTCATCTTGGCGTACTCGCTTACGCTTTCCGTTGTTCGCTTCGTTTCGCTGCATCGCTCTACCAACTTCGCCCATGTGGTCGCTTTGTTCTTCCACTTCTTTGCCATGCGGCTATGGGCTGTTGCTATGTCGATCGGGAAATCATTGTTTAACTTTATCTGTGCCATACGTCAATCTTTCTAAAGATTCATACGATAACTTATCTAAGATACCCTTAAAGTACTTAGCATCTTCCTCGTTGCTTGCCTTGATAGTAATCGGGCGCACACCGATTTTGCCTATTGGTGGGTGTACCACTAACTCAAATGGTCGTGGCTCATCGTCCAACTTCTCGAATAGGTATTTTAGGTTGCTTGCCCTAATAACCTTAAACCTTATGTATTTGAAATCTTCTGCCATATTGTTTTACTTTTTAAGATGATCGGGTAAAAACGAAAGTATATGCTTTATAACCTCTACCGTCCAACCATTGCCCAACATACGGTACTGTTGTGTTTCTGATACTTCCCATTTATACCACTCTGGTATAGTTTGCAGTCGGGCGCACTCTGTCGGCGTTAATCGCCTGACTTGCAGCCCCCCCACTAAGGCGTTAATCGTCTGCCCTCCGTGTCCATTCATCAAAGCCGGGCTTTTGCCATCAGCTGCATAAACTCGGTTTTGTTGGTATGGCTCGCCTCGGTATGATCTGCCCCTTTGGGCTACACAAATTAAGTCTTTCGCACTACGCCCCCCCACTGTCAATGTACACATTTTGTCTGTTTCCTTATGGAAAATAGCCTTAAAGCCGTTGCCGTGTTCCTCCTGACGTTTGTTATATGCTAATAACTTTTCTACATATTCAGGACTAAGGAAATATTTTTCATCGACTTCATCCTGCAAGATGTCTTTTATAAATATGCGTCGGTCTGTCGGCTGTGGTATTGCGCTTTGAGGTAAACCGAATAAATCACACTGCGCCAATTTGATGTTAGTCCAATAGATACGTTTTCTAACTTGTGCCGATACCAAAGCACTGTTTATATGAACGCCTACGATACCCAAAGCCTCATTAATAACCGCCTCCCATCGCTTGCCCATTTTAACATTTTCAAGCATAAATAAGATGTTTGGGTTTGCCTCTCGTAGCTCGTTAAGTATTCTGACGTACTCCCAAAATAAGTAACTTTGCCCCTCAAACTCAAAGCCCTGTTGTTTTAATTCCAGATACCTTGTTAAGGTCTCGATTTGTTCTTTGCTTTTGGTACTCATTCCTGCACGTTTTCCGGCAAAACTAAAACACTGGCATGGGCTGCCACCTATCAGCAAATCAATTTTGCCCAAACTCTTAGCGTCCACTTGTCTAACATCGCCTAACTGCACGGTGTCGGGAAAATTCGCCATCGTGTTTTGGATTGCAAACTTATCTATTTCGCTTGCATAGTATTTATCAATCGTTACGCCCAATTCCTTTAACGCAATTTGTCCGCAACTCATGCCATCGAATAAAGAAAGAATAACCATATTATAAGTACCAAATCTTAAAATACCGCCAATCAATGCAACCGGGGCACTGCTCGCAAACTTCACACTCTGATAGATGGCAAACTCCATAACCGGGTTTGTCTTCATCAGGATCGTATGATAGACACGTTTTGCAGTACGTCTTTTTCATAATTGGCGGTATTGGTGAATAATGGCACGGCTTTCGCCGTGCTAAAGATTAAAAACTAAAATATTAAGGGCTAAAAAATAAATGCTGACACTGCCCTAACTCTGTACGTGCTGCTGGCCTTAGTGATCCAATAGCCCGTATTACCGCCGTAGAGGCGCAGAGTCCATGCGTTGGTAGCACTGAGCTCGGTAGAAGTCCAATACCAACGGCCTTGCAGTTGATAGCCCTTGGCAAACTCCAAAGCTGCATTGATAGCCTTTTTGTTGATAAAGATACGGTACAACTCTCCCAAAGATGGTATGTACCAATCATCAGCTAACTTTATCTTTGGATTCAGGATATTACGCAAATGGTTGGTGTTTCTGGCTCCGTCCATGTCTGCTACTGCATCGTCGTAGTTGTCTGTATAGTAGGCCTGGTCGTTCTCCTCGTTACCATTTGCCTTTGTTGTTAGTGTGATACCCTCGCCGTTAGCCTCATCGTGCAAAGCTATCTTAATGCCAAAGCCCCCCATCTTCAAACCGATAGCTACTACCTCGCTATCCATGTTGTCGTCTTTGGTGTACTCCAGTTCAAACAAAGTTGCTTTGCCGTCGGCGTGTACCAAATAGATGCCGTCCTCCATATTACCGGATTTTGGTAACTGCGCCTGTACTGGCTTTTCATCCTTACCCATCACAAAGGTATTGGCTTTCTCCGCATCTTCCACGTTGCCACACCATTGTAATAACTCGTATCTGAATTGCTGCACGTCTGATAGTGCCTTACTTGTCTGTATCTCCATTTTTGTATATGCTTTATATTGTTTAACTAATCTTCTTTATACCACGCCCACGCTGCAAATTTCGCCTCTGCCACTATCTCATCGGTAATAAGCGGCCCGATCTGATTTGCATACGCCCATAAGATAGGTAACTGTGGTTCCTGGGTTTCGGCTTTGCCCCAATCACATTCAGCCGGAACGACGTTACTATGATGAAACGTCATTAATCGGCAAAGCGGATATTTTCGTTTGCCAACTTTGAAAAGTAGATATATTGGCACATTCTTTTTAGGGGCCTCGATCGCCTTGTGCCATTTCACCTTAATTTCTATTGTCTTACTTTCTGCCATATTGCTTTATTGTTTAATCTTTTAGATAGTATGGGGTGGTGTACCCCGCACCTTTGAGCGGCAAATCTTTGCACCACGGTATAGGCTCACTAAACAAAGCCTCAACCATCGGTAACGTCTGGTCTTTCGTAGCCTCAACGATGATCTCATCGTGTATATGAAAAACTACGTTTAACCCTCTCTGCTCGGCTCTAAGTATCACACAACCCAATATGTCACGTGCCGTAGCCTGTACGATGTTCTCGGTTAGCTTACCGCCGTAGGTTCTCAACTTTCCCCACTTCTTCGTTTTTTGGTTCAAACCCTCATACTCGATAATTTCGTGGTCGCCTCGCCATCCGTCGTTTGTCTCGATTCCAACCTCTGTACGTGGGTAACAAATAGTCCTGCCACTTGGTAGGGTAATTAGCAACATACCCCAACGATACCCGATAACGATACCTTGTTGTATTGTTATGCTTCGCCCTGTCTTAATGGCTGTGATAGCTGCCTTTTCAACGGTACGCCACAACTTAACGATATGTGGGTTACTGTCTCGCCACTTGCCTACGATGTCTTTTTCCTCGGATTCCGTTAAACCTAACTTCTTACCGCCCATCGCTTCCAATGCCGACACGCCGCCGCCGTAGCCCAAACCCAAAACGGCTACCTTGCCTTTCGGTCTCAAATCTCCGTTGGGGCCATGTTTCTGAACTGGTACACCAAACATTTTACTTGCCGTCTCACAATAAATGTCGTGCCCTTGCCTGAAAGCGTCCAACACCCATGTTTCCCCGGCTATCCATGCTATCACACGTGCCTCGATCGCTGAAAAGTCGCATACGTGGAACGTGCAACCGGGCTTGGCTATGAAAGCGGTACGTATTAACTCGCTAAGTACTTGGGTAACGTTTCCGTAGTTCATTTCAAACTCTTCCAAATCGCCCTGCCTAACCAAATAGCGTGCATCATCCAGACTTTCCAGATGGTTTTGTGGTAGGTTCTGCAACTGCACCAAACGCCCTGCCCATCTACCTGTACGTGCTGCACCACAAAACTGCAACAAACCATGTACTCGGCTGTCCTTGCAGACACATTTTTGCATAGTTGTGTACTTCTTGTTAGAAGTCTTACCCATTTCCCTACGCAAAGCCAAAACTTTTTGCACCTTGGGCCAATACTTAAATTGTACCTCGTAGTCGTCCAAATTCTTTTTGTTGAGGCTGTCAATAGTAAACCCGGTGTTCTCGGATATGTATTGTTTAATCTGTCCAGGGCTATTGGGGTTACTCATGCCTGTAAGTTTTCGGGCTTCTGCAAATAGCTCATCTTTGTATAGCTCATCAAATCGGGCGGCATTGTTTACCAATACTTGGTCTATCATTACGCCACGGTCGTTAATGTGTTGGTCGGCCACGTACAAATCTTCGTCAAACTCTGGTGCTTCCAATCTCCTGACCTTTTTTAAGATGGCTTGCTCTACGTCCACGTCTCGGATATTATAGGCTTTGAACGTTGCCCATTTCTCGGGCGCATCGCTCGGCTTGTGCCGGATCATCTTTGTTACGCCCTGTTTTGTCTGCTTGTTTGGAACACTAAAGTATCTTATCAGGGCTTTACCCTCTGTCATCTTTCTGTCTTCCAGTTTAAGCACTTCGCCACATTGTGCCAACGAAAGCGGTAAACCCATTCGGGCGGCTCTTACCATCGTACACCGCCATTGTCTTGGGTCTAATCGCCCTTTGATACCCAAATACACACCGATACAAATACGCTCAAAAGCTGCATTGAAAGCGGTCTTTATTACCTCGGGGTCGGTTAATGCCGCTTCGATTTCAGGCGGCAAAGTTTCGCCGCTTGCAAAGTCCACGCATTGCACCGGGCCACCGTCCACGCTGTACGCAAAAAGCAATATGGTAAAGTCTTCGGCTTCCACGTACTTGTAAACGCCACATTCTGTAAGGTCGTTGCTACTATATGTTTCGATGTCTATGCCTAATTCTTTCATACGCTTTGTTGTTTGATTACCCCGGCGGCTTCCTCTTTCCACCGCCGGGGGCTACTACATTAACATTTTATCGTAGAGAAAAAAGCACTTTACAAATCGTCGTCGTCCTCGTCGTCGATGCCGTCTAAATCGCCAAAGTCGCTTTCGGCTGATACTCTGCCGCCCAAATGGTCGTCGTCCTTGAACTTCATAATGTTGTTTAGGCCGCACGCTACGCCCTTGTTACCGCTTACGTCGTAGCCGTAGAAAGTTACCGACACAATCGCCCAAACGCCGCTGTAAACTTCTTCCTCGTCCACGATAGGCACTTTCTTACGATCAACTACACCCGGGCGTGTGTTGCTCTTGGCGTTCAAATAGTAGTGATCTTCGTAAACCTCATCGTCCTTTTCGTCACCATCACGCAAAGCCAAATCAAGTTTCTTAGGCTCTTTGCCTCCCCACTTGGCTACGATAGCGGCTTTCTTAGCTGCCTCGATTGCCTTTTTGATTGCCTCGATAGTCTTCTTTTCAGACTTCGGAATTAAGACGTTAGTCATAAACTTGCCCTCTCCGTCACCGTCTGGGCTGTACTTCTCGAAAACGTGGGTGTAACTAAGGCGGCATGGGCCAAAGATTACCTTAGTGTCATTAACTACTTTAGGGTCTATCATAATTGTATGAATTTAAAATGTTAAACTTAAATGTCTTTAAAATCGTCTGCTGCCTGATTAAACGCCGGGCGTTTATCTGATTCAGGCACTAACGTTGGTTTGCCTTGTGGCTTGTTGATGTACTCGGCGCAAATTGCACCAAAGCGTTTCTTACCAATGAGCTTCTCCAAATCGGTAATACTTCGTAGCTCGGTAGGTTTAATGTAGGCTTCTTTTGCAAAGCCCTCTTTGCCTAAAAGTTCCATCACGGCGGTTGGGTTTGTTATCTTTCTGATACTGCGCCCCTCAACGATTTTGAAACCTTGGTACTGCACACCACTTAACGCCTGTTCCAAACTATACTCCTCAACTCCAGTTAGCCACGTTTTGAACGTTGATAGCAAAGGTAGTATAGTGCTTTCCATTACTTCCTTGCTAATCTTACGTGGGTCTGGGTTGGCTTGCTGTGCCTCGATACACATAGACGATAGGGCTTTGCAGTTTGCCTTAACCTTGCAGAACTGACACCAATTGCCCGGCTTTTGCTTACCTCCGGCATAGGCTTCGTTGGCTTTTGGTTGCAGCTCATCGACTGCCCAATTAATGAGGTCGGCGGCATCTAACTCGAACTCTGAAAGATTATCAATACGTGGTTGTACGATAGTCATGCGTACCTTACGTATGTCGTACTCAAAGTTAAATAAATCCCATGCGCCCAAAGCGTAAATCATCATTTGTGGATTTTCCACGGCTGACACCTTTACGCCCTTGCCATACTTAAAGTCGATAACCTCCATCACGCCATCGGCGATAATGATAGCGTCCGACGTGCCGAAAGCATCAGGCACATAGTGACTAAAATCTAACTTGACCTCAACCAACAATTGTGCGTCCTTGGTCTTAGCTCGGGCGGCGTTGAACTTCTCCAGTACGATAGTCTTGTACGTATCGGTGTACTCGTCCATTTCGCCACTGTGGTACTGCTCGTCTAACTGCGCTATCTCGGCTTTTTCCTCATCCACCGACAAACCCAAAAACTCTTTTAGTTTCTTGGCGCAATAGGCGTGGGCTAACGTTCCCTCCTCTGCAAAGGTGCTGCCTTTATCCTCCACGTCTCTTTCCAGAAGTGGGGCGGCTGTGCAATTCATCCATCTGTGGGCTGCACTTGGTGATAATAAAGCGTGTTTACCTGCCATAATTGTATATGATTAAATGTTGTTACTAAAATGGGCAATTTTGCCCGATCGTGCCATCTTCCATTATCTGCAAACCATCGCACTGCTCAATGAAATTTGCAATCTTGTCGCTTGGCAAAGCACTCGGTTTGTCTGCACCCAACAAAGCGGCTATGTTCTTGAACTGTGCCGTTAATGGCTTGTGGTACTTTTTGTACAAATCGCCGTTGGTGTTCTCTTTGTAGTCCTCGCCCTCAATACGTTGGCGTGTCTTGTGCATAGCTGCTCTAACGTCTTCGGCGGTTAATGGCTTCTGCTCTGCCTCCTGCTGTTCGTCTCCGGATGGCTCCTTGGTAGGCTCCGGCTTGTCGGCGGCTGCGTCCTCTTTCTTCTTTCTGCCTCGCTTGTTAGTTGGCTGTTGAGGCTGTGCCGGGGTGGTGTCCTCTGGCTTGTTATCTACTTGTCCGTTTCCGTCGAGTGCTTCCTCGACGGTCGGCGCAACTGTTGGTCGGTGGCACAAAATGGCATTTACCAAAGCCACGATTTCGGGTGTTACACCCAAATTGACCTGTACGTTAATACTAAAATCTGTTTTCATCTTTGTATATGATTAATGATGTTATTTATCTTCGTTGATGTACTCCAATAGCTCATCTATCTTTCTGTGCTTCGCAAACCATACATACAAACGTATGTCGAAATATGCGAGTGCTACGGCTGTAAACTTGGAATAGATCACTAACTCCCAATAGTTGGGGTTATCATTGTGTGGCATCCCAATCAGATTGAAAAAAGCGATAAAGCCGATAACCACCATCAGCCAATAACGCCAATTCTTCATTACTTTTTTCATACGGCTTGATTTTTAAAGATACATTGATTTCCAACACTTGATTATTTCCGCCCCCGTAGTGATTAAGCCTTTTCCGGCTTTTCTAACTCTGAACTTAATAAGCCCATCGTTAGCGTACCGGGCGACGGTGTGCCGATCTACATTCAACGCTTTTGCTGCTTGCCCTTGGTTATACAAACCGTCTGGCTCTACTTCGGGTTTGGTGATAATCATATAGCGTTACGTGTGATAGTTAGTGTATTGGCTGTATAGTCCGTTTTAACGCTGAACTTGCAGCCCATCAAATTTTGAAACTGATACGTCAAAGCCTTGCCGTTGTCGCACGCTTTCGCATCAGGTAGGTAAAACGTTTTCGTCTTTCCTACATCAATTGACCGCAAATCGTCACGTGTCAATTTGATTGCTTTTCCTGTGTCATCTGCCATAAAAGTATAAACTTTATTAAAATTACTTACTTAGTTACTTATACTTTTGGAGTAAAGAAAAAACTGCCGTATATTTGCAGTTGGTATTGGTGATGTTGGGCAAATAGTCCGACAGCCTTTCTTGTACTCGTAAAGTTAGTTACTTACTTATATCGAGTGCAAAGATACGTCATTTCAACGTCACTACCAAATTATTGACGTACAAATGTCATTTTATTAACGTAAATTAATAATAGGCTTATGTTTGAAACTATAAATGAACGTATAAAGCACGTCTTAGATACCTTATATAAGGGCAATGTTACCGCAATGTCTAAGGCTACTTATATCAAGCGAACTACATTAAGTAGCATTGTTGGTGCTGATGGTAATACGCCGGGGTTTGACGTAATTATGAAAATTGCCGAAATTTCGTCACACCGTATTAGTATGGAATGGCTAATACGTGGTACTGGTGATATGTGTCTTGGCGAAAAAGAAAACGCCCCATTGGTGGATAATAGCGGCTCAAATAATCGCATACACGATGTTAGCAATATTAATAATGGTGATACAATAAATCGCTTGCTATCCATCGTAGAACAAAAAGACAAACAGATTAATACATTATTAAATATATTACAAAATAACAAAGTTGGATGATGCAAGAAAACAAAAAACAAACTGGCTGCTGCCTCGGTACGTTCTGCTTTGTGGTGCTCATTATCATAGTTTTGGCACTTCTTTACGGCGTATTAATGGGCGTTCTAAACGTGTTTTGATACTTGCAAATTTTCAGCAAATAGTTTTTAGGTGTTCGTAATTAATTATAAATCAATAAGATATGAATAATATGGGATTATTAACAGGTAAGACAGCCCTTGTAACAGGTGCTGCACGCGGCATTG
>ENA-ORPK01000506-ORPK01000506.1-human-gut-metagenome-genome-assembly--contig:-NODE-506-length-36240-cov-4.793119_pt1 | contig 36240 bp, 30 predicted proteins | sample MGYA00242139_ERZ509068 | MGnify/ENA primary metagenome ERZ509068 (study PRJEB26280, sample SAMEA2338687) | human gut metagenome | biome: human gut; feature: human-associated habitat; material: faeces...
TCGTGCACTTCTTAAGAACATTGAGACTGCACAGGTATTTGAAAAGAGTGAAGTTAAGGTATGGGAATGCCGTAACTGCGGACATATTGTGGTAGGAACAAAAGCTCCTGAGGTATGTCCGGTATGTAATCATCCACAGAGTTATTTTGAAGTACATGAAGAAAACTATTAAGGTGAATTGATATAAATATATTATGATAGGATGCAGATTCTATAGGAGTGACTGAAAAAACATGTGATATCCCTGATGACATGGCACAGAATGGGTTTATTGATTCAGATATTTCACATAAACATATCGATCACATCATGGGAATTATCTGGATGATCCGCATGATCTGCCAGCATATGAGACAGGGGGCATATGACGGAGAAGCTGTCATCTATGGACATGCGGAAGTGATCGCGCTTTTGCGAGAGCTTTCCGAAAAGCTGATCCAGAAAAAGGACGTGGCGATGATCGGGCAGAGACTGCATCTGATCCCAGTAGAAGATGGTGCGTCAAAAGAAATTTTGGGAAAGAAGGTTACCTTTTTCGATATTCAGTCTACCAAGGCAAAACAGTTTGGATTTTGTATGGATCTGGGCGCGGGCAGAAAGCTGACCTGTTGCGGAGACGAACCGTATAACAGCTGTGAGGAAGCATATGCGAAGGACAGCACCTGGCTGTTACACGAAGCCTTTTGTCTGCACGGACAGGCGGATATCTTCCATCCGTATGAGAAGCATCATTCCACGGTGAAAGATGCCTGTGAGCTGGCGGAGCAGCTCCATGTCAAAAATCTGCTTCTCTATCACACAGAAGACAGAAATCTTGCAAAAAGAAAAGAACTGTATACAGAGGAAGGAAAGCGGTATTATCATGGCAATCTGTATGTGCCGGATGATCTGGAAAAAATATCATTATAAGGATGAGAACGGAGGGTGTCTATGAGCCATAGGAAATACAGCCTGCTATATCCGGCAGAGCAGGCGGAATATAAAACACTGAGTCAGACAACCATGCATGATCTGGGATTGGATCAGATCTGTAAAAAACTGTCAGCCAAAGAGGCAGAGCAGAATTATATCTTAAATGTTATGGCACGGATGTATGCAGACCCTGTGGTGACGCAGTACCGCTGTGATATTTTTGAAGATGTGCTACAGAATAAAAAGATGCGGGACGATATGATGGAAATACTTGGGCGTATCAGCTTCCTGAAGGATTATGGTGGTTTTAAAAGGGAATACGATGACAGTGCCAGCATCTGGGATCTGCTGCACAGGCTGGATGAGATCAACGATTATATCAAATGTGTGGATGCACTGCATACTTGTCTGGCGGATCCGCAGCTCCACTCGGCGGGATTTCTGGGACTGCGGGAATATGTGGAAGAAATCTATGCAGATAATGGGTTTGCAGAGCTGAAACAGGATATTGCAGGACTGAAGCTGGATACCTCACAGCTGAAAAGTATCACGGTAGGGATCAATCTGAATGACCGGTTTGAAGCGGATGGGATCGGACTTGTTTCGATTAACAGCAAGTATTTTACGAAAGCGGGCATTCTCGGTAATTTCTATGAGCATATTGCGGCGAAGGATCGGATCAATGCGGATACAGCATGGAAGAAGGATTTTAAATTCCAGCCGTTTGATGTCAATGCGGAAGGTGCGCTGCATACACCGCTGCAAAAAGCGATGGGAGCAGGGGCGACGGTAGCAGATGCCATGGTTGGAATTGTCGGTATTCCGGAAGGCGATCAGGCAAAAGATGTAACGCGATATACGGATCGCATTGTAAATCATATGGTTTCCCATATGGTCAAAAGAGCAAAGGAAGTATTGAATAAATATGTTTCTGTTACGATCACTGATATGACCGATCTGATCCCGGAGATGATGTACTATATCCGGTGGGCGGAATATATGAAAAAGCTGCAGGATAAAGGCTTTTCCTTTGCAAAGGCAGTAGTCTCTCAGGCATCTGATCAAGAGGCAGACAGATATGAAATGCGGGCAAGGGGCATTTATAATCTGAAGCTTGCGGTTTTTGAAACGGAAGAATCCGGTAATATTGTAACAAATGATCTGGATTTTGATAAGCTCCACAGAGTTTATGTGCTGACGGGAGCCAACCGCGGTGGTAAAACAACGATCACGCAGGCGATCGGACAACTGTTTGTACTGGCACAGGGCGGTATTTATATACCGGGCAGCGGATTTACCTTTTCTCCGGCGGATTGTATTTATACCCATTTTCCGGCAGATGAGGATAAAACACTGGATCTGGGACGTCTGGGCGAAGAATGTAAACGATTTAAGGAAATCTATGAAAATGCAGATAGCAGAAGCTTACTGCTGCTGAATGAATCCTTTTCAACTACCTCATTTGAGGAAGGGTACTATATTGCAAAGGATTGCATCAGGGCAATTTTATGTAAGGGGATGCGGACTATTTATAATACGCATATGCATAAGCTGGCATTTGATATTGCCCGGATCAATGAAGAACAGGGGCAGGCAGAGGGAAGAGCGTTTTCCCTGATCGTGCATGCAAAAGATGCAAAGCGTTCCTATCAGATTGAAGTGGCACCACCGGAAGGAAAGTCGTATGCGAGTCAGATCGCACAGAAGTATGGTGTGACCTATGAGCTGTTATTACACAGGGATTAGCCGGGTAGGCGAATCATTAACGGGCTCTCTTGACAGAAAGAAAAAAACGGCATAATATCGGACTTGCCGGAACAGAGTAATGTTTAAAGGCAGAATAAATAAGGAAAGCAGGGATATTTTATGTATGAAATGAAACCGGAATATTATATTGGAATAGATATGATTGATGAGGAACATAAGCAGCTGTTTGAGTATGCGGACGAGGCATATGAGCTGCTTCATGATGAGTTTACACCTGATAAGTATGACAAAATTGATATAATATTAGAGAATCTTCGGAATTATACCGTGAAGCATTTTTCTGATGAAGAACAGTATATGGAATCTATCAATTATAAGAAGTTATTCACACAGAAAATCCAGCATCAGGAATTTATACAGAAGCTTGATGAATTTATGGAACACCATAATGATGATGCAGAAGATCAGGATGAACAGATCATGGAAATTTTAAAATATCTTACAGAATGGTTGGTAAACCATATTTTGTATGTGGATGGACAGATTCCCAAAAACTGACAGAGAGTTTTTGAACTATATGATAAGAACCGTTTTACAATATGGAAGGGATAATCGGCAATCTGCTTTGCAGCAGGCAATATATAGAAATAAGAAATATATAGAAATACAGCAGATTTGACTGATCGGAGAGTGAATATGATTATCAGAAAAGCAGAAGAAAAAGATATTCCGAGAATTTTGGAATTGTTAGAGCAGGTGCTGCAAATTCATGCAGATATCAGACCGGATATCTTTATTCCCGGAACGACAAAATATACGGCAGACGAATTGACAGAACTTTTGAAAAATGCGGAAAAGCCAATCTATGTCGCAGCAGATGAGGATGATGTTTGTGTGGGATATGCATTTTGTCAATTACAGGAGCAGCCTTTTTCAAACAATATGGTACCGTTTAAGACTTTATTTATTGATGACCTATGTGTCGACCAGGAGGCACGAGGCCGGCATATTGGGGAAAGCCTGTTTGAATATGTAAAAAATGAAGCAAAACAACTGGGGTGCTATGAAGTGACATTACATGTATGGACAGGAAATACATCAGCAGAAAAATTTTATGAAAAAATGGGAATGCGGACAAAAGAAAGACAGATGGAATATATAATATGATGCCAGGGTCAAAAGGTCTAAAACCACATGAGCTTGCTCATAAGTGGTTGAAAGACCTTGGGCAGGATTGTGGGAGTGCAGCAAAGAAGCTGAAATGCCAGAACGAAATTTGCGGATCTGTGTTATGCGTTTAACGCATGCAGACCGTCGGACGTATCCGGTATGGAAAGAGTAAGAAAACAGAAAAATGGAGGCTGTATGCGGAAAAACAAAAGAAAATGGATCTGTATTTTAATGCTGGCATTACTGTTTTGTATCAGTGCGGCGGCAGTTACGGAGACGCGGGTACAGGCAGCGCAGACAAAGGAAACAACAGGCTTTGTGAAAAAGAAGGGCAAAACGTACTATTATAAAAACGGGAAAAAGCAAAAAGGGCTGAAAACGATTGATGGCAGCAAATATTATTTCAGCAAAGTAACCGGCGTGATGCAGAAGAAGGTGTTTAAGACCGTAAAAGGAAAGAAATACTACTTTGGCGCGAACGGAAAAGCGGTCAGGGGACTGAAAACGATCAAGAAGAACCTGTATTATTTTAATACATCGTGTGTGATGCAGAAAGGCTGGAAAACAGTCAATGGTGTGAAATATTATTTTGCGTGGAATGGCAAGGCATACAGGAACACAACGAAAAAAGTCGGTAAGATCTATGCGCGCTTTGATGAAAACGGGGCATATCAGATTACAGCCTCCTATTGTATGGTAAATGGCAGAAAGATGCAGGTGCAGTATCGGACAGACCCACAGGTCAGTGATGAAATATTACTTGCAGCAATTTTGTATGCGGAAGCAGGCGGCGAGAGACAGACAGCACTTTCCGCAACGCTGGATCAGGAAACGATCCGTGTCTATAAGGGGCAGTTAGCTGTGGGCTATACGATCTTAAACCGTATGGCGAGCAGAAGTTACCCGTCGACCGTAAAGGAAATTGTCTATGCGCAGTATCAGTTTGAACCGGCAAGAACCGGCGTTCTGACAGCACTTCTGAAGGATCAGACAAGGATCAGTACAGAGTGCAGAAATACTGCAAAGCTGCTGCTGAAAGATTATAAGGCAGCACAGGACAGTGTAAAGGAATTTCCGCGCAGCGAGTTTACCTGGTGCAACTTTTGGGCACTCAGTTATGCAAGAAATTATTCAGATTTCTTCTCGGTGTATAAAAAAAGTGAGTATCAGATCATTGGCAATCAGGTATTTTTCAATTATACAAAAACGATCCACAGCCAAAGCTGAGCGAATAGAGATCCTGGAAAACAGGCATACTAAACAGTAGAGCTAGGGCGTAGTCAGGAGGTCCGGAATGAAGATTTTATTTTATGATACAAAAAAATATGACAGAGATTCTTTTGAAAAAGTAGTAACAGATTTTCCGGAGACGGAAATAGATTATCTGGAAGCCGATCTGTCTGTGCAGACGGCAAGACTGGCAAAGGGATATGATGCAGTCTGTGCTTTTGTCAGCTCGGATGTCAGTGAGAAGGTGCTGCAGATACTGGGACAGCGTGGGGTAAAGCTTGTACTGATGCGGTGTGCGGGCTTTAATAATGTAGATCTTGCTGCTGCGGATGCCAACGGCATTACTGTACTTCGCGTACCAGGCTATTCTCCGGAGGCAGTAGCAGAGCATGCCATGGCACTGGCACTGGCGGTGAATCGGCATATCCATAAGGGGTATATCAAGGTGCGGGAGAACAACTTCAGTCTGGTAGGATTAACCGGTGTTAACTTCTATGGAAAAACAGCAGGTATTGTCGGAACCGGCAAGATCGGCGCAGCCATGTGCAGGATCTGTCACGGATTTGGCATGAAGGTGATCGCCTATGATATTTATCAGAACCCGGATCTGGATTTTGTGGAATATGTGGATTTTGACACCTTACTTGCAAACAGTGACCTGATTTCCCTGCATTGCCCGCTGACGGAGGAAAATTATCATCTGATCAATCAGGATACGATCCGGAAAATGAAGGATGAAGTGATCCTTGTGAATACATCACGTGGTGCCCTGATCAAGACGGATGATCTGATCGCAGGTATCCGAAGCCGGAAATTCTTTGGGGTAGGACTGGACGTGTACGAGGAAGAAACAAACAATGTGTTTGAAAACAGAGAGGATGATTTCTTAGAGCACTCCACAACAGCAAGATTGTTGTCCTTCCCTAACGTGATCGTAACTTCCCACCAGGGCTTCTTAACAGAGGAGGCACTTGCGGCGATCAGCCGGACAACATTGCAGAATGCAATGGATTTCAAAAACGCAGCGGTCAACCCGGTAAATCAGGTGAAATAATATGAAGAAAAAAGTGCTTGGGGCATGTGCAGCGGCGGTGGGTGTGCTTTTGCTTATTGCTGCTGCAGTTGCTGTATGGATCTTGCAAAAACCGGAAACAAGATTTCTGGTCACAATGCAGCAGGCTCTCAGAGAAAAAGGTCTGCTTGGTGAATTCTGGGAAAGACGGGAACAAGGGCAGCTTGCGCAGCTGGATGGAAGATACCGGATCTCTCTGCCACTGCTTGGCAAGAAAAATATGGAATTTACCGCGCAGTTTTCCGATGGAACGGTATTATTCCAGCCGACGGCCAACAGTGAGGTTCTCTACAAATATGTGTATCAGGATGCGGATAACCAACAGGCACTGCAAAAGCTTCTGGGTAAGGAAGCGGAGACGCAGATCGATTTCTGGCTGTCAGTGATCGAAGGAACAGAGAATGGAAGTTCTGCGGGAAATGGTACGGGCGCACTTGGAAAAGAGCGGCAGAAGCAGCTGGTTTCCTACAGTAAAGAAGTGATGCAGGGGCTTTCGCTGACAGAAGGTAAGCAAAAGCATGCATACATAAACGGAACATATGAAACTTGCAGTTGTACGGAGATCGTGCTTCCTGTGACAGATTTTTTGGATATTTACGAAGGCTATGCCCGCATCTGTGAAAAGGATGGTGTATTGCTTCCGGTACTTTCGGAGAATGAATGGCTTGGGGAACAGGAGGAGATCACTTTCCGGTTTTACCAAAAAGGACTGCAGCTTGCGGCGATCGGCGTTGAAGCAGATGGTGAGCCACTGCTTACGCTGGCAGAAGATCAGGAAGGAATACCGCGGCTTGATCTGGAACAGATCAGGATCGGATCCGATGGCAGTCTGAGTCTGGAGCTTTCTTATCTGGAGCAGGGGCAGTTGCAGCCGCTGCAGGGAGAGATACTTGATATTGGTAAGCTGACATTTACACAGCTTCCGAAATTGTTTGGTATATTTTAAAGCTGTATGCAAAGAACAAGCCCGAAGCGTTTTGCCTCGGGCTTGTTTTAGCTGCATATCTTATTTGTTGTCTTCCTCTTCATCAAAGAATTCTTCGATCGTCTCGGTTGAGGATTCTACATTGTCGATCGGTTCTTCATCTTCTTCATCGAAAGGTTCATCGTCAGCCTGTTCAGTTTCGGCTGATTCTTCTTTTTCTTCTTCCTTCGGTTCCAGAGCCGGAGTTTCTTCTTTACCTTCAGCAGCCGGAGAGACCGCTTCCTTTACTTCTTCTACTGCCGGTACATCTTCTTTGGCTTCTTCTGCAGCCGTCTCTTCCTCAGATTTTACGGTAGAGAAACGAAGCGGTACATAGCTGCGTTCCTTGCCGCTGGAGAGATCTTTTTCCTCTTCATCAAAATCAAAATCGTTATCAAAATCGTCATCGTCAAATCTGTCTTCATCAGATTTTTTGAAATAGTAATAAGCACCTGCCGCAGCAGCGACAGCAGCGCTGAACATCAGAAATTTACCAAATTTTTTAGCCATATTGTAAACCCCTTTCTATGGAATCTGTTTTCATTATTTTAAAATAATTTTGCCCGAAACACAAGGAGTTTGTGTACAGTTTATAAGAAGTTTATGGAATTGCAAGAGTATCTGTTCTGTGGTAGGATAAAGTGACCGCCGAAGTCAATGATACGGAAAAAGAGGAACTACAATGAACAATCGTTTTTTTGAACTTCCAAAGGAAAAACAGGATCGTTTTATCAATGCAGCACTGCAGATCTTTGCGAAAAATGGCTACAAAAAGGCAAGTACCGATGAGATCGTGAAAGCAGCCGGCATTTCCAAGGGATTGTTATTCCATTATTTCGGAAGTAAGCAGGGGCTATACGAATTTGTCTATATGTACAGCGTGAAATATATCAGTATGGAATATTCCCGTACCGTACCGCTGTTTTCCATTGATTTCTTTTCCCTGCAGCGCAAGGTAGAAGAAGCAAAGCGCGATATCATCCGCAATTATCCGTACATGAATCTGTTTGTGACGCTGGCATTTCGGGAAGAAAAAGAAATCCTGACACTGATCGCAGACAGTATGGATCAGTATTCCACAATGCTTTCCGGTATTTACCAAAAGGCGGATCTGAGCTGCTTTAAGACAGGAATTGATGCATCCGCCGTTCTGAAAATGTGTCTGTTTGTAGCGGATGGGGTATTAAATGAACAATTCCGCAACGACAGTATCGATGCGGAATCGTATTTTACGGAAGTGGAAAGTTACCTGCAGCTGTTAGAAGAAAATATGTGCTGGTAGCTTCGGCTTATTTGGACTGCTGATAAACCGGATCAGCCGGGTAACCGCCACGCAGCTTCTGCATGCCACGCTGTACGGCGTCTCTGGAATTTTTCCAGTCAGCATCTTTGTTCCGGTAATCATATTTTTCAACAAGCCATGCAACATCTTCGCCGACACGTTTTAGATTGTCCAGCATCTGATTCAGGATCAGCGGATAGAATTCAGCCTTCTGCTTGTCATTCAGCTCTGTTTCCGCGCGTCTGCAGATATCACCAAAGTGATGCAGGCAGAAGCCTTTGCTGCCTTCAATCATCTTTTTCATTTCGCCGTCCTTCTTATACATAAAGAAGAAGGTATCCAGATATCGTTCATAAGTTTTCTCAAAGTTTGTACAGATATAGCAGGATTTTTCTTTTTCCTGTACCCAGTTATAAATGGCGTTATCTGTGGTGTCTGCCTTTTTCAGACGGTTCATAAAGGAAGCTTTGCCCGGTGCAAACATCTTGATCTGACCTTCCAGCTCTTTCTGCATCTGGATATAGTGTGTTTTCAGAATCCAGGCATTTCCGAGAGAGTTACCGTAGTCAAACATTTTTTTGAAATGGGCACGGCAGAAGCCCGCCTTGTCTGTCATTTCGCGCATATCACTTTCCATATAGGAGGAGCTGGAGCCGAGCACCAGATCTAAAAGATCCTGTTCTACTTCCCGTTCCACAAAACAGAGCGGACACTCGTCATTTGCATGAAATGCATCGGTTAATGGTATGGTGTATAGTGTTTCTTTCATTTGCCTCTTCTTTCTTCCTGCGCAGATCCGGATATAGGTACAAATCTGGCGGGAAACAGGATATTCATTGACATGTATTCCTTTTCAGTTTACCTGTGAGCGGGGAAAAAGACAAGCAAAAAAAGAGTGCAAAATCGAAGTGTCTATGTTAGAATGGTTAGCGGTAACAGAAATTTATCTTATGAAGGAGGATGTGTATTATGAATACGGAAGAAAAAACCTGCATTCGTGATGCGAGGGAGCTCGGTGTTCCCAAAATGCTGCTACTTGGTCTGCAGCACATGTTTGCCATGTTTGGCGCAACTATTTTAGTTCCAATCTTAGTGAACACTTATTTTGAAGGAGAAGGGTTATCCGTTCAGGTGACTTTGTTTTTTGCCGGCGTTGGTACACTGTTCTTCCATCTTTGTTCGAAATTTAAAGTACCGGCATTCCTTGGTTCGTCATTTGCATTCCTTGGTGGTTTTGCTACAGTAGCGAATCTGGATACCGGTATTTTTGCGGATATGACAATGGGAGAAAAACTTCCATATGCCTGTGGCGGTATCGTAGTGGCAGGTCTGTTATATCTGGTTCTGGCGCTGATCATCAAGCTTGTCGGCGTTAAGAAGGTTATGCGTTTCCTGCCGCCTGCAGTAACAGGTCCGATCATTATCTGTATCGGTCTGAGTCTTGCACCGTCAGCAGTATCCAACGCTTCCACAAACTGGTTGCTGGCATTGATCGCTCTTGGCGTTATCGTTATCTTCAATATCTGGGGCAAGGGTATGTTCAAGATCATTCCGATCCTGATGGGTGTTGTGATCTCTTATATCGCAGCGCTGATCATGCACTTTGCAGGTATGACAAATGCAGATGGTTCCGCCATCCTGAATTTCTCTCAGGCAGCAACAGATGCGGTAGTCGGTCTGCCGCCTTTCCAGCTTTGCAAGTTTGACCTGACAGCCATTCTTGTTATGGCACCGATCGCGATCGCAACAATGATGGAGCATATCGGTGACATGTCTGCCATTTCCGCAACAGTTGGTTCTAACTTTATTGAAGATCCGGGACTTCACCGTACACTGATCGGTGACGGTCTTGCAACAAGTTTATCTGCTCTGTTCGGTGGACCTGCCAATACAACATACGGCGAAAACACCGGTGTACTGGAACTGAGTAAAGTATACGATCCGCGTGTTATCCGTCTGGCTGCTGTTTTTGCAGTTATCCTGAGCTTCTTCCCGAAGGTAGCTGATCTGATCAGTACATTACCTTCCGCTATCATCGGTGGTGTCAGCTTCATGCTGTATGGTATGATTTCTGCAATCGGTGTAAGAAACGTAGTAGAAAACCATGTAGATCTGACTAAATCAAGAAACCTGATCATTGCAGCAGTTATCCTTGTCTGCGGTCTTGGTTTCTCAAACGGTCTGACATTCACGATCGGTGGTACATCCATCACATTAACAGCACTTGCAATCGCAGCTATCGCAGGCGTTTTATTAAATGCGATCCTGCCGGGCAAGGATTATGAATTTGGTAAAGATCCACAGGCTGACAAGAACCGTGGTCTGGACATGAACTTCATGGACAACAAATAAGTTGCCGCGTAGTAACAAAATATAGGAAAATAGGAACCGGGCATGTGGAAGCTTCCACATGCCCGGTTTTTATTTTTATGGTTGACTCTAGGTATATAAATGTTAAATTGTATTTATATAAATGAGTTAAATTAAAAATAAGATAATGAGGTATGAAAATGGAAAAGTTGAATCCTAAAGAATTTGAAATGGTTGAATATCAGCCGGAAGATTGTAGTTTACGTGTGACAGCATCCGAATTAGTTCCTTTTTTGGAGACGCAAAAGAAATTAAGGGAGAAAATTGGAAAACGAAAGATGCAGTTTACTGCAGAAAATGATTATTCGGTAGAAAAGACAAATGATGAATTGGAAAATCTATGTTTAATACCTTATGATACAATTCGGAAAACTATTATAGGTACAACAAAATGTACAAGACATTTTTTATATAAATTTTGTCTTGGATTAAAAATGTCATTTGAAGAAGCAAATGAATATTTTGAATTATGTGATGGTCCATTGTATGAGAAATGTATGGCTGATTATATTTTTATAAAGGCGCTAGAGCAAGGTGACACAGTAGCAGAATTTGCAAAGGACTATGAATTGCATATTGGAATAAAGCTGGTAAAGAAGTTGAGATGTAGTTAATTTTAAGAAGGGGATAACTTATCCCATTATGTGCTTGAGAGTTATTTGTTATTGTATAAGCAGTTCATAAGAACAGACGCGTCATAACTAAAAAATATATGATAACAAAGGAGATAGAATTATGAAACCAGTTATTTTTGCAAGAGTAGCCAATATGAAATATTACAAAGGAATTTCAGAAAAAGATCAACCGGAAAATGGTGGGAGCTATGTTACGGATACAGGGCTTGCACATGAGTGCTATAACTTTGATCCTGTAATAGAAGAAGGAGAAAGCAATGAGAAATGCATTGGATTTTGTCGACTTTCCGGTGGAAAAAGAGGTGCTACACAATTACATATCGAGAATATTGTGGGATGTGAAATGTGTAAAAAGGAAGAATCTTGTGAAAATGTTACGGTAGTATTTGTAGCTAAGGCTCAAGGAGCAAAATCTATGCGAGTTGTTGGATTTTATAAAAATGCAACCGTTTACAGATATCCACATTTTATGTGCTTCAATAACGGATATGAACAGACATATTGGTTTGAAGCTAAAAAAGAAGATTGTGTTCTTTTACCATATTCTACACGTTTTGAGTCAAGCAATTGGTTTGTTCCGAATAGTACGGCTAGTGATGATTTTGGATTGGGAAGGTCTCAGATTTGGTATGCCGCTGGTAAAGGGGCGTCAAAGAAGGAAGTCGAATATGTGAAAAAAATGCTGCGATCTATTGAGGAATATGATGGTGAAAACTGGATGGATAAGGAGGTAAAGTAATATGAAATTCACATGGGAAACATTTGATACTTCATTTTTAAAGTCAATTATTGAGGCTACGGAGAATGTAGAGGATAAGGAATTGTATTTAAAAACAAATGATAAAGATGCAATTGTTGGTTGTGTAAACGGTATTTGTGGATATCCCGATAAGCGATTTATATATGATTACAGAAACATTCTTGATAACGAGCTTTTGCCCCAATATGATAGACAGGTGTCTGAGATTTGTAAGGCATTAAAGATTACAGAAAAAAGTAGAAATGGAAAACTTACAGCTTTAAGCAAAAAGAGAACAACAGATACATTAGTTAATGCATATAAAGCTGCATTGTTGTCGATTAGTGGACTATCTATACAACCACAGGAATACAGCAATTTCCGCTATACAAAGACATTAGATATGAAGGCTACAAAGATTGAGGATGTACCTTTATATGATTTTCAGAATGATGCTGTTAGTGCATTAAAGAAATATTTTGTTGATGAGAATATGACAGATGGTATGCTTGTTATGCCAACCGGATCCGGTAAATCAAGAACTGCTACCTATTTTCTTATAAAAGAAATGATTAGCAGAGGCTATCAGATCCTTTGGCTGGCTCATAGACATATGTTGATTGATCAAGCAGCAGACTGTTTTTACAGATTTGCAGGTCTTTCCAAGATTGAAAATCCCAATATAAAGCATTATCGGTTAAGTTGTGTTTCGGGTGAACACTTGAGGATGTCACAGATTGATAAGCATGAAGTAATTGTGGCAAGTGTTAGCTCTGTGTATCGTAATAGAGAGCATTTAAGAAGAGTATTGGGAAAACGAGTTATGGTTGTAGTTGATGAATGTCATCATACTTTAGCACCATCTTACCAGGAAACGATTCGATTTATCAAAAAGTGCAGAAAAGATGTTAAGCTTTTGGGTATCACAGCAACTCCTATTAGAGCAAATGATGAAGAGAGCAAGGCGCTCATGAAACTGTTTGGAAATCATATAATATATAATATTTCATTGAGTACACTAATCAAAAAAGGAATTTTGGCGGACCCCAAATTTGACCGAATTGAAACGGAAGAAGAAATTGAACCAATTATGAGTGTAGATGAGGAAAAATTGATACGTAGATATGGAGAACTACCAGAGACACTGATTAGCAAGATTGCTGATTCTGCATCCAGAAATAAGGTGATTATTGAGCAATATATGAATCATAAAGATGAATATGGGAAGACTTTGATATTTGCTCTAAATGTAGTCCACTGTAGATTTATTTATGATGAATTGAAGAAAAGAAAAATTCATGTAGGCTGTATTTATTCCGGAAAGGATGATAATACAAAGACGATCAATGACTTTAAAAATGGAGATTTGGATGTTCTTGTAAATGTTAATATTATGACAGAGGGTACGGATGTACCCAATATTCAGACTGTTATGCTTACAAGACCGACACAGAGTGAAGGGCTTTTGATGCAATGTATTGGAAGAGGGATGCGCGGCCCGAAAGCCGATCATGGAACAGAAACAGTGAATATAATAGATTTTCACGATAAATGGTCAGTATTTAAAAAATGGTTGAATCCAGAATGGATTATGAATGAAGAACGTGAAGATAAATATATTCCAGAGGCAAAAGAATATAAACGGTATACCTATCATGAATATGAATGGAAGATGTGTCAGGAACTATATAATAGTGTCGTTGTGAAAAGCCAGATATTACATGAAGAAGTTATGATTCCGGTTGGCTGGTATACTCTTTGTGATGATGAGGGTATTGATGTTTGTATGCTTGTATTTGAAAGCCAGTTAGATGGTTTTTTGAATATGAATAAAGATAAGGAATATTGGATACATAATGCAAGAATAACGGCAGAACAGGTTATAGACAAATATTTTTGTGGATTTGGAGATAAACCTTTAGTCAGTGATATGAAGATATTGATTGACAATTTCAGAAATAATGAGATACCGCCAACATTACATGCACTTGGACATCGTAAGATGATTGATCCTGTCTATGTCGCAAATAGAGCGGAGGAGGAACAGAGAGATGTCGTAGATCTCGCCGGAGAAATTTATGATACATATGATGTGGCAAGAGACCTTTATCCAAGTAGAGAGATTTATCAAGAGAAGGTATCCAAGGCAAAAATATATAAGGATAAAAAAGTAATCATTGGTCAAAAAGTTGAGGAACTTCCATTAGAATGGATAGAGTTTGATAGAACACCATATCATGATATTCAGAAACTTGCAGATGAAGTAATAAAGGAAATGTTTGATGGAAAACGTCCAGATATACATAAAATATCTTGGACAGACAAACCCTACAAAGTATTTTATGGAAGATTCTGGCAAGAATCTCACAACATCGAAATCAACAGCGTTTTAAATTCAAAAGATATAAAACCAGAAGTAATAAAATTTCTGCTCTATCATGAAATGTTACACGCAGATATTAGGAATCATACAAAGGCATTTTATAAAGAAGAACATAAATTTCCACACTGGGAAGAATATGATAATTTCCTTGATGAAAAGATGAAAAAATTTGACATTAAGGAGTGGTAATAATCTAGATGGATAAGGTATAGTTATTGATAATAATGAGTGATCATTAGGTGAACAGTATACATTTTGTGTATATACCAAAGACTAAAATCAAGATAGTGGGAAATTAGCAAATGGATAAGAAATATAGAAGATAGGAGATATTATGGACATATGAGGAGGTAAAAGGATGTCAAAAAGTTATCCCAATGAAGGAAATATGCATCTTATATATGGAGTAAAAACATCTAATAGTTTATCAAAAAATAGGAAACGTAACAGAAATATGTGTGTACATTATACATATAAAGGTATTTGTAATCAAAAATATGCAAATGTAAAGGCATTACGGGGTGTAAGTTTTTTGAACAGATGAAATAAATATATTAAAAAGGATATCATGAAAATCTTTGCAGAAAGAGCAGAGACAATGTATTTTATACATATGAAAATATAGACATGATTGATACTAATGAATGGAAGTATTCCTTACATTTCTGATTTCCTGTCCGGTGACTGTATATATTTATTATAAAAAAGCAGAATCTGATATATAAAAAGAGAGAGAAGTCGTTTAGGCTTCTCTCTTCCCTTTTACCAGCTTCCGCTGAAAACAGATGAAAAAGAGTACATTCAGCACAATGCCAACTGCCGTGGAAACAGGAGCGGCAAGCCCGATCTTTGTCAGGTTGGCGTCAGGCTGGATACTCATAAAGTAAGCCAAAGGTAATCTGACAAGCAGTGTCTGCGTGAGCCCCTGGATCATAACCCAGAGCGTCTGGTTATTGCCGTTGAAATAGCCGATCATGCTGAACAAAACAGCGGTCAGGATCGTTTCGGGGGCGAAGCCTTTCAGATAAGCAAAGCCGTTTTGGACAACCTCTGCATCGGTAGAAAAAATACCGGTCAGCAGGTCGCCCTTCAGCAGAACAAGTGCAAATACAAAGCAGCCGAAGACAAGCCCGATCCTAATTCCGGTCAGCATGGACTGGCGGGCTCGCTTTGAATTGCCTGCACCAACATTTTGTGCGACAAAGGAAGCCATGGACTGCATGAGGGCACTAGGGATCAGCATGGCAAAGCTGACGATCTTGCAGGCAACACCGTAACCGGAGGAAGCGGTCAGTCCCAGACGGTTGACGAATGCACAGAGTGCCAGAAAGGAAATCTGGGTCAGACATTCCTGCAGTGCCAGCGGAAGCCCGATGCTTAAAAACTTGCGGCATTGTGTGTTTAATCTGAAATCTGCCTTTGTGATCGTGAAGGGCAGCTCTTTTTTTGCCAGAATGCAGAGCGCAAATACAACGCTGACAGCCTGCGCCAGAACCGTGGCGAGGGCAGCACCTGCCGCATCCATGTGCAGTCCTGCAACAAAGACAAGATCGCCGATGATATTAACGATACAGGCAACCAGTACAAAGAGCAGAGGAGAGCGGCTGTCCCCCAGTCCCCTGAAAATGGCAGCAAGTAAGTTATAGGCAACAATGAAGAGAATACCAAAACCGCAGATCCGGACATAACCTGTTGTGGCTGTCAGTGCTTCTGGCGGTGCCTGCATCAGAATCGAGATCGGACGCGCAAAGCATACCAGTATCACGAGCAGGACGAGGGCAAGTATGGTAAAGACGATGGCACCGCCACCGAGTACAGCTCCGATCTGTTTCTGCTTTTTTTCACCAAGGTAACGCGCGATCAGTACGGTGATACCCATGGCAAGCTGTATGACCACAAAGGTCACAAGATTCAGTACCTGACTGCCTGTGGAAACACCGGAAAGTCCTGCGGTCGTACCGAAGCGTCCGACAACCAGAAGGTCAACAGCGCCGTAGGCTGCCTGCAGGACAAGGGCACCTAAGATCGGAAGCATAAACAGTGCCAGTTTTTTGAGAATGCTTCCCTGTGTAAAATCAGTTTTATCATTCATGTAAGAGAAATTCTCCTTTCAGACATTATGTCATACATTTTTGTAATCGTGCGGATCGTGCAGTCTGCATCCTCTTCCTTGATATCCAAAAGCATTGGTGCGAGCTGACTGAAAAACTCTTCGTTATATTTCCGGGAAAGTGCTTTTCCAGCTTTCGTCATGGAAAGATAGGTCACACGTTTATCCTGCGCAGAAGAAAACTTCTGCAGATAGCCTTTGGCTTCCATTTCCTTAACAGTCCGTGTTACGCCGGGGCGTGGAATACCCAGCCTGTCGCTGATATCGGATACTTTTACGCGCATGCCCTTTTGCTCCATTGTTTCGATCAGATCAAAGAAATGAATGTAGGAGGGAGTAACGCCATCGGGAAGCGTGGGAAGCATGGCGCGGATCCGCTGCGCCTGATAGCAGGCATCCAGCACGGCTTTTATAGTTGCTATTTCCATTTTTACATGTCCTTCCTGATTATTGCATAATAATTACCTAAGGTAATTACCGGAAGTAATTATATGAAGATTGTACCGTAATGTCAACCATTTTTTAGGAAACAGGCAGGTAACTGGCAGAGCTGGCAGGTGATCCGGCTGGTTACGTGAATGAAAATGCCGGCTGGCTATCTGAACCGAAACAGGTAGATTTTTCCGCAGGATTTTGTTATGATGGTACGAGGTAGGTGATATATACAAATGAGAGCTGAAACAAAAGGCGCGGTAAAAAACAGTGTCAGCAGGCTGATCTTTGCAGCTTTGTCAGTGCTGGTACAGGTTTTATGGATTCTGTATCTTCTGGTCCGGTTAAATGCATATTCCACCTGGATCTCACTGGGAACAAGCGTGTTGTCATTTATATTGGTGCTGCATATTTACGGAAGAGAAATGAATGCAGGCATGAAAATGCCGTGGATCATGCTGATCCTGCTATTCCCTATCATGGGTGTCTGCCTGTATCTGTTCTGCGGTCATTCCAGTGCCACAAAAGGAATGCGGAAGCGTTTTCATGCTACATGGGAAAGGCTGCGTGTGTATCTGCAAAAAGATGATCCGGTCATGGAGAAGCTGAAAGTGCAGGATGTGACTGCTTATCATCAGTCTTATTACATCGGGCATAAGGTAGGCTATCCGCTGTATGAGAATACAGATGTAGTCTTTTATAAAGAAGCAGCTGATGGATTTCATGCGCAGATCGAGGAGATGAAGAAGGCGCAGAAGTTCATCTTTATGGAATACCATGCCATAGAGGACAGGGAAGCATTTGCGGAAATGAAAGCTGTATTGTTTGCGAAGGCAAAGGAAGGCGTGGAGGTCCGCATCGTGTATGATGACGTGGGCAGTGTCGGTTTTATCAGTCCGGAATTTGTCAAGCAGATGAAGGCGCATGGCATTGACTGCAGGATCTTCAATCCGATGATGCCTGTTCTGAATATTTTTATGAATAACAGAGATCACCGTAAGATCACAGTTATTGACGGCAGAGTCGGTTTTACAGGCGGCTATAATCTGGCAAATGAGTATTTTAACATTACACATCCGTACGGTGTATGGAAGGATTCCGGCGTCCGTCTGGAGGGAGAAGCGGTCAGAAGCCTGACGCTGATCTTTATGGAAATGTGGAATGCCATCCGGGATACGGATACAGAGTATGAAAAGTATCTGCCGGACGGCGTATTTGAAGCAAAGGGCGGCGGTTATGTACAGCCATATGCGGACAGCCCATTGGATAGGGAGCGCGTAGGTGAAAATGTTTACATGAACATCATCAAGGGCGCAACGGAATATGTATATTTTATCACACCGTATCTGATCATCAGTGATGAAATGAAGCGTGAGCTCGGGCTGGCAGCCAAACGAGGTATCGATGTGCGGATCGTCACACCGGGTATTCCGGATAAAAAGCTGGTATACAGGCTGACGCGTTCTTATTATGCGGGTCTGATCCGGGATGGCGTGCGTATTTATGAATATACGCCGGGCTTCTGTCATGCCAAGCAGTGTATCTGCGATGGAAAGATCGCGACAGTGGGAACGATCAATTTGGACTATAGAAGTCTGTATTTTCATTTTGAAAACGGTGTGTATTTATATGATGTACCGGCGATCAAAGACATCCGGGAGGATTTTGAAGAAGTATTTGCGGTTTCAACCGAGGTAGGAAACAATTACCACACTGCAAGATCTCCGCTCAAGAGACTGGGACAGTACTTCCTGCGTCTGTTTGCACCGCTTCTGTAAAAAGGAGGAAATTATGGAATTTTGGGATATTTATGATGCAAATAAAGAAAGAACCGGTCGTACGATGAAGCGGAACGACTGGATCCTGCAGGACGGGGAATATCATCTGACAGTGCTTGGCGTGGTGAAAAGAACGGATGGGAAATTCCTCATTACGAAACGTGTCATGACAAAGGCATGGGCACCGGGCTGCTGGGAAGTATCCGGCGGTGCTGCGCAGGCTGGTGAGGATTCTAAAGATGCGGTACGTCGTGAAGTACTGGAAGAGACAGGACTTGATGTGGCAAATGCCGATGGCGGTTATGTGTTTACTTATAAAAGAGAAAATCCGGGAGAAGGGGACAACTATTTTGTAGATGTTTACTGCTTCACACTGGATTTTGCGGAAACGGATCTGAAGCTGCAGGAAGCAGAAACAGACGGTTATATGCTGGCAACTGCGCAGGAAATCGCCGCACTGGGAAAAGAAGGGAAATTCCTGCATTATGACAGCATCAAAAGAGTGTTTGTCTAACGTCTGACATCACCGATGTCCGTTACAATATGATAGCCGACAGCTTTGACACGCTGCTCTAAACATGTTCTGCACTGTGCGCTTTCTTCGCCGGTGCAGATTTTGTTTTCATACAGTTCATACTTTTTCCTGACGCGGACAGGTGACAGATTGGGCATGACTACGTTAGCTCCGGCTTTCAGTCCGAGTTCTCTGCCGTTTGGGGCGATCGTACCGAGTGCGGTCGTGGCGGGGAGCAGTACATAAGGGAACAGAAGCCGTAAAATGGCAAGCAGCCGTAAGGTAAGCGCAAGCGAACCATTTGGCTGACCGGCAAAAGGTGTCTGGGCGTGGGAAATATAAGGTCCGATACCGATCATATCCGGAGAAAGTGCCTGCAAAAAGCGGATGTCGCAGATAAGCTGTGCGGTCGTCTGGTAAGGGGAACCTACCATAAAGCCTGCACCGACCTGATAGCCGATCTCCTTCAGATCATACAGACAGCGTTTGCGGTTAGCAAGAGACATGGAAGCGGGATGCAGCTTTTCATAGTGCGCCGGATCTGCCGTTTCGTGGCGCAGCAGATAGCGCCTTGCACCTGCATCAAAATAGGCCTGATAGTCTTCTCTTGTCTTTTCGCCGATGGAGAGTGTAATAGCACAGTCGGGAAATGCCGCATGGATCGCTGCCACAAGAGAGCAGATCCGTTCTGTTGTAAAATAAAGATCTTCCCCGCCCTGCAGGACAAAGGTACGAAAGCCGAGTGCATAGCCTTCCCTGCAGCAGGAGAGGATTTCTTCTTCTGTCAGCCGGTAGCGGTCAGCATGACTGTTTCCGGCCCGGATACCGCAATAGTAGCAGTCATTTTTGCAGTAATTGGTAAACTCGATCAGACCGCGCACAAAAACAGTATCTCCGTACACCTGTCTGCGGACAAGATCCGCTTCTGCAAAAAGGCGGTCGTCATAGTCTGCCGCATTAAGCAGCGCGGCTAACTCTTCGTCAGTCAGCGGCTGCTTACCGATCAACTTTTCAAATGCTGCTTCTGCAGGTCTGTTTTCTGCCATAGTGCCTCCGATGTTATATCAATGAAATAGTAAACGAAACAGTATATATAGATTTCATGCATTATCTTATAAAGCGTGTGTGAAAATGTCAATACACCCATAGAAAAGCACGCGTTGAAAATGATTTGGAAATGAGAGAGAAAGTGTGACAAATTACCTCTAAAAATGGTACACTGGATGAAGAAATAAAAGTAGATCAGAACTTTCAGACATGAGGACAGAACATGGGATTACAATTTGTATTAGGCGGCTCCGGCAGTGGAAAGAGCACGCTGGTTTTTCAAAAGGTTATAGAACAGTCACAGCAGGATATGGCAAAGCATTTCTTTCTGATGGTACCGGATCAGTTTACGATGTACACACAAAAAGAGATCTGTGAGATGCATCCGCGTGGCGGCATTATGAATATCGATGTACTGAGCTTTTCCAGACTGATCCACCGGATCGCGGACGAAGTGGGACAGAAAGAACGTGTGATGCTGGATGATACGGGGAAAAACCTTGTGCTCCGTAAGGTGGCAGCGGATGTGGAAGAGGAGCTTGTACTGTTTCAAAAGAAACTGAAGCGGCCGGGCTATATCCATGAGGTCAAGTCCATGCTGTCGGAATTTTATCAGTATGATATCTCCCCGGATGAGCTCGAGGACATGGCAGATGCAGCAAAGGGCAGAGGGCTTCTTCCTTATAAGCTGCGTGATCTGAAGCTTTTGTATGAAGGCTTTCAGAAGTATATTCAGGAGAAATATATTGTAACGGAAGAAGCACTTGATGAGCTGTGCCATATGATTCCGCAGTCTCATATCCTGCGAAATGCGGTGCTGGTATTTGACGGATTTACCGGATTTACGCCGATCCAGAACCGGGTCATTTTAGAACTCATGCATGTGGCGCATGAAGTGATCATTACGCTGGATGCGGACAGCGGGGCGGATCTGCACCGGACAAAGCAGCATCTGTTCGGGCTTTCCGCAGGGACGTACCATAAGCTGTCAGGGCTTGCCCGGAAGGAAGATATTACGGTAAGACAGAATATTTATCTGACAAAGAAGCCGGTCAACAGGTATTTGCATAACCCGGAGCTGGCATTTTTGGAGGCGCATTTGTTCCGCTATGATAAGGCATTTTATCCGAAGGAAACGCAGATGATCCGGATTGGTGAGGCAGAAACGCTTGTCAGCGAAGTACAGCAGATGTGTATCCATATCAAAAGACTTGTCAGGAAACAGGGGTATTGCTATCGGGATATTGCAGTTGTGACCGGTGATCTGAGTGGATATGCAAGCATTGTGGAGAAGGAGTTTCTGCGTTACAAAATCCCGCTGTTTTTAGACCAGAACCGGAGTGTGTTGCACCAGCCGGCAGTAGAATATGTCAAAGGTGCCCTGCAGCTTGTGCGGGATAACTTTTCCTATGAAAGTGTGTTCCGTTTCCTGCGGACAGGTATGACGGCTTTGACGATGGATGAGATCGACAGACTGGATCTGTATGTGATGAAAATGGGAATCCACGGCAGAAAGCAGTATGGACAGCTATTTGCACGCGGAGAGGAAGCAGGCGAGATGAATGCTCTGCGGGAGAAGCTGATGGAGGAGATCGCACCACTGCTTGTCCGTTGCAAAACAGCAAAGGAATATACGATGCAGGTATACAGCTTGTGTGAGAAAAACAGCCTGCAGAAAAAGTGCCGGGAGTTGGCGGAAAAGTTTACAGAGACAGGAGATCTTGTAAAAGCAAAGGAATTTGAAAAGATCTATCCGGCGCTGATGGATCTGCTTGACCAGATCTACGGACTGATCGGAGAAGATCCGCTTTCCCTGGACGAATTTATCCAGATTTTTGAGGCGGGTGTTTCGGAGATCCAGATCGGAACGATCCCGCAAAATGTCGATCAGGTTGTGGTAGGCGATATGGAACGGACCCGTTTAAAAAAGATCAAAGCATTGTTTTTCCTTGGTGTTAACGACGGGGTGATCCCTGCGCGTGGCGGCAATGGTGGCCTGCTATCGGATATGGAACGGGAATATCTGATCGAGAGCGGCAGAGAACTGGCACCTTCCCCGCGTCAGAAGCTGTTTGAACAGCAGCTTTACCTGTATCAGAATATGACAAAGCCGGCGGAATACCTCTTTTTGTCCTATGCTAAGGTGGACAGTGCTGGAAAGACAAGACTGCCCTCCTATCTGATCCGCGTCATGACAGGGCTGTTTCCAAAGCTGCATGTACAGACGGAAACGGAGGAAAACGAAGGATTTCTTGCAGAAGTGGAAAGTGCAGAGGACGGACTGGACGATTTTGCAGGACTACTGCGCAAATACAGGGAAGGCAGTCTGGAAAAGACAGCACTTCCTAAGCTGCGTGTCCTGCAGAAGGTGTATGATACACCGGATGCGGAAAAGATCCGGGAAGCAGCTTTTTACCGATATGAGCCGGGCAAGCTGTCCAGACAGGCGGCAGACAGCCTGTATGCGGAGCGGAATCAGGGCAGTGTCAGCAGACTGGAGCTTTTTGCTTCCTGTGCCTATGCGCATTTCCTGCGCTATGGACTGGAGCTGATGCCAAGAGCGGAATATACCTTTGAGGCGGTGGACTTTGGCAGTGTGTATCATGGCGTGCTGGAGCTGTTTGAACGGAGCCTGAAAGAGGATGGCATTTCGCTTCGGACGCTGACTGAAGAAGAAATGGAACAGCGGCTGTGGGAGGCATTTTCCGTATTTACAAAGGAATACGGTGAAACGATCCTGTACAGCAGTGCCAGAAACGAAAGAAGGATCCGGCAGATGCACCGGCTTTTGCTGCGCAGTGTCAGGACAATGCAGTATCAGATGCAGAAGGGCAGCTTTGAGCCGGCTTATTTTGAGCAGAAATTCCGTATGAAGGGTGCTTTCCCGCTGATCGGCAAGATCGACCGGATCGATATCCGCAGGGAAGACGATGCGATCTATCTGAAGGTTATGGATTATAAATCGGGCAGGAAGCAGTTTTCACTGGATGATGTGTATTATGGATTGTCTATGCAGCTCCCTGTTTATATGAATGCGGCGGTTTCATTTTTGCAGGAACGTTACCCACAGACAACTATTATACCGGCGGCAATGCTGTATTACAGACTGCAGAAGCCGATCATTGAAATAGAAGGTACAAAGGCAGAAGAGGAGATCGAAGCAGAGATCCGCAAGCAGATGAAGCCGGATGGGCTGCTTCTGGGAGAGGATTGTGTCCTTACCATGCTGGATCAGGGCTTTTCGACGGATTCGGATGTCATGCGTGTCGGCAGAAAAAAGGATGGCAGCTTTAAGGCGGCTTCGCAGGTAATTTCACAGGAAGATCTGGGGCTTTTGCTTTCCTACACGCAGAAAAAGGCGGAGCAGATGATGCAGCAGATGGCAGAAGGAGAGATTGCGGTAACACCGCTGAAAACAGGAAATCATACAAGCTGTGATTTTTGCGAATATCGAGAAGTCTGCCGGATGGATGAGAGAATAGACGGCTATCGTCTGCAGGAGCTTACGCCGCTCACAGACGAGGAAAGAAAGGAGGCGATGGGGCGTGCAGTTTACGGAGGATCAGAAGAAGGTCATCGAGACGAGAAATAAAAATATACTGGTATCCGCTGCGGCGGGAAGCGGCAAGACAGCGGTTCTGGTACAGCGTATCCTGTCACGGATCACGGGAAAGGATCCGATCGATATCGACAGGCTGCTCATTGTGACCTTTACGAGTGCAGCGGCAGCGGAAATGCGCGAAAGGATCCATGCAGCCTTATTGCAGGCACAGACAGAGCATCCGGAGGATGAAAATCTGCAAAGGCAGGCAGCACTGATCCATAATGCGCAGATCACGACGATTGACAGCTACTGTATGTTCCTGCTGCGCAACCACTTTCATGAGATCGATCTGGATCCGTCATTCCGGATCGGAGATCCGGGAGAGATCCGGCTGCTGGAAAAGGACGTGATGCAGTCAGTATTGGAAGAAGCGTATGCCAAAGCGGAGCCTTCTTTTTTGGAGCTTGCGGATGCACTCAGCCCGGATGCAAAGGATGGCAGACTGGAAGCACTGGTAGACGAACTGTACCGTTATGCGGACAGCCATCCATGGCCGGAGGAGTGGCTCTTACACTGTAGAAAAGAACTGGAACATATAACGGCGGATACGCTCTGGCAGACGCAGTGGATGCAGTATTTGCTGCAACGGCTGGAAAAGACATTGCAGGCGGCTGTTTCTCTTGCAGGGGCAGCACAGAAGATATGTGAAAAGCCGGCGGGGCCTTATATGTATTCGGAATGTCTGGAACAGGATGAAGCTTTCCTGCAGGACTGTCTTGCGCAGAGCAGACACATTGCGGGGATAGAAGATCTTTATGCACTGGGAGAGCGGATCAGCAAAGTGAAATGGAGTATGCTTTCCCGGAAAAAGGATGGAAGTGTCGGGGAAGCAGAAAGGCAGCAGGCAAAAGATCTGCGCGATTCTTACAAGACATTGCTTGCAAAGCTTGCAGTGTACTTTTCGGATCCGGCAGATATTATGCTGGAGAGGGAGCAGCAGGCGGCAGCCCTTTCCGTGGCACTGCTTGATCTGACACTTGTATACAGAAAAGCACTTGCGCAGGCAAAGAAGGAGAAAAACATACTGGATTTTTCCGACGCGGAGCATGCGGCATTATCCGTTCTGATCAGAGACGGTGAGCTGACAGAAACGGCAAAGAGCTATCAGGCATTTTATGAAGAAGTCATGATCGACGAATATCAGGATTCCAATATGGTACAGGAGCTTCTGCTTTCGAGCGTTTCCCGGAAGGGGGAAAAGCCTGACCGTTTCATGGTGGGCGATATGAAGCAGAGTATTTATAAATTCCGCCTTGCCAGACCGGAGATCTTCATGGAAAAATACAGAAGCTATCAGAGCGGAGAGGAAGAAAGCTGCCTCATCACGCTGAAGAAGAATTTCCGTTCCTGTGCAGAAATCTTAGAGAGTGTCAACGACGTATTTTCTGTGATCATGGAGCCTGAGATCGGCGGCATCGCATATGATGCGGATGCCCGGTTATATCCGGGACTTTCCATGCAGCCGGGCAGCACGGAGCTGCTATTGTATGAAAGTCAGGAAGAAGATACGCTCACAGCCCGCGAAGGCGAAGCCTATATGATCGCAGAACAGATCCGTGCGCTTGTAGGCAGGGAGCAGATCGAGGATGTCAAAACCGGACAGATGCATACGCTGTCTTACCGGGATATCGTGATTTTGGTGCGCGGCGGCGCAAGTGCGATCGATCAGCTGCAGGCAGTGCTGACAGAGGAAGGGATCCCTGTGCACGTTACCTCGAAAACAGGGTATTTTTCCGCGATGGAGGTCAGTCTGTTCATGGATTTTCTGCGGGTGTGCAACAATCCATATGAGGATATTCCGTTCTGCAGTGTGGCAACTTCTCTTTTCATGGGATTTGCGGAAGATGAACTGGCAATGATCCGGGCAAAGACGACGCGTGGCAGAAGCCTGTACGAAAGCTTCCGGGAATATGTGCTTCTGGCAGAAGATCCGGAGCAGGCAGAAGATCCGGTGCTTGCTGAAAAGATACAAAAAGCACTGCAGATGCTGACAGAGCTCAGGGAGCAGGCAGTGACGGATACTATGCCTGAGTTTGCGCAGGCAGTGATGCGTCGTTTTCATTATATCGAATATATGACAGCACTTCCGGGCGGGGAGCAGAGACGTGCCAATCTGGAAATGCTGCTGGAAAAGACGGTGGAATTTGAGGCAACCAGCTATCATGGGCTGTTTCAGTTTATCCGCTATATGCAGCAGCTGCAGAAATATGACGTGGATTTTGGAGAATCGTCTCTCCTTTCCGAGCAGGCGGATGTTGTCAGGATCATGACGATCCATAAAAGTAAAGGACTGGAATTTCCGGTCTGCTTTGTGGCGGGACTGGATCGTAAATTTAATCTGCGGGATACGACAAAGCAGGTGCTGATGGATGCGGACTGGGGCATTGCCATGAACTATATTGACAGTAAGCGGCAGGTAACCGGGAAGACACTGCACAAGCAGATGCTGGCGGAAAAACTGAAACGGGACAGTCTGGGAGAAGAGACCCGCGTATTATACGTGGCAATGACCAGAGCAAAGCAGCGGCTGTATCTGACGGCGGCGACGAAAAAGGCAGAGGAGCGCCTGTTAGAATATGCGTATCTGCAGGGAGAAGATACCGCCGTATCTGATTATGAAAGAAGCAGCGTGGGCTGTTTCCTGGATGATATTCTGCTTGCCCGGACAAAGCATGCGGAGCATATCGGACTTCGGATCGTCCGGGAAGAAAATCTCCGGTATCAAAATCTGGCAGCGCAGGCGGCGCAGCTCGGAAGAAAGGAAGCCCTGGAGCTTTTGAAGCAGGGGACAGAAGATCCATTGTATGATAGCCTGCAGGAGCGTTTTTCTTATGTATATCCACATGCGGGTCTGCAGGGACTTTACACAAAGACAAGTGTGTCGGAATTGAAGATCGCGGCAATGGATGAGGAAGTCCATCAGATGTTTGAGACAGAAGATGTGACAAAGCCATATCTGCCGGCATTTATGCGTGAGGAAGAAAAGAGCGGCGGAACTGCACGGGGAAGCGCCTTCCACAGACTGCTGGAGCTTTTGGATATTGCGGCTTATCGGAACTATGACAGTGCGGCAGAAAGAAAAAAAGCGCTGCAGCAGGACATAGCATCTTTTGTGGCACAGGGCAGAATGAGTGAAGAATATGGCAGCCTGATCGATATCCGGAAGATCGATGCGTTTCTGCAGTCCGATGTGGCAGGCAGAATGGCGGCGGCGCAGGAAAAAGGACTGCTGTTTAAAGAACAGCCATTTGTGCTTTCCGTGGCGGCAGACGAAGTACAGGAAGGATTTCCGGCTTCGGAAAAGGTACTGGTGCAGGGAATTATCGACGTTTACTTTGAGGAAGCGGACGGTATTGTGATCCTCGATTATAAAACAGACAGGGTACAGAGCATGGAAGAGCTCTGGAACAGATATGAGACACAGCTTGATTATTACGGACAGGCGGTAGCGCGCCTGTCCGGGAAACCTGTGAAAGAAAAAATAATTTATTCGTTTGCGAAACTGGAAGAGGCATCCCACATATCATAAAGAACCCCCCTTTTGCCGGACAAAATAAGTCTGACGAAAGGGGGTATTTTTGTGCGATGACACATTTTATTCAGAAAGTTTTCCCTGACATTTTTGCAGGGCGGATTCCGCCCTTTTGTGTACCTCAAGTTGTAGAATACAGGGAGCGGACAGAGCGGCGGAAAGCCAGATCGATGCTTCCTGCGGATCGGAGACTGACAGATAATAGCAGCCGATCTCATAGCAGACCTCTGCACAGCCGTCTCCTTCAAAGGTTACTGCCTTCATGGCATATTTGAAAAATGACGGAATATCGTTTTTCTCCCGGTAAGCTCTTGTCAGAACGCAGCAGGCTTCCATCCATTCATCCAGACTGCGCGTATTGTCCTGCAGCGTATCGGTAAAAACCGGAATGGCGTGCATCAGTTCGCTGTACTGCCCGGCGATCAGAAGCTCCTTGGCATAAAGCGTATGGAGCGAAGCAGGGATTCTCAGCCCATCCGTATACATTTTTTCAAATGCCTGAATATCGCGGGAAGCATGGGAAGAGGTCGGGAAATGTCCGATCTCTATGTCACTGTCATAGATGACGGGCTGGATCTGTACTGTCTCGTGGATCGGATTGACCCAGGTAAAGGTACGCAGCCGCTTATACAGCTTGGGGCGGTATTCTTTATCGTAATTATAGATCGTATTATAGGAAAGCTGATTACAATAGTACATCTGCACGATGTCGATCTCCGGCAGAAGTCCTTTTTTCAGAAGCCGGAATTTGGCGTGATTTTCCGCATCCAGCACCTCATCCGCATCTGCACAGTAAATATACTGGGCAGATGCCTTGGAAAAGGAATAGTTCCGGGCATCGGCAAAATTGCCTGTCCATGTGAAATCATAGATCTTTGATGTGTAACGCCGCGCGATCTCCTTCGTGCGGTCTGTGGAACCGGTATCGACAATAATGATCTCGTCCATCAGATCTGCGATGGAGGAAAGACAGCGGTCAAGTACTTCTTCTTCGTTTTTGACGATCATGCAAAGACTGATTGTGATCATAGGCATTCTTCCTTTCCTGCTGTATCGACGGGATACAGCGCTTCATACCAAATGGATAAGGAAGAACCGGCATCAGGAATGTGCCATATCACTTACCTTATCGATGGCTTTTTTTACAGGCGGCAGGTTAATGACGATCAGTGTGATGATCATTTCTGCCAGTACATAAGAATAATTATAAACGATAGGGTAGATCGCTGACAATGATTTTGGGAAAGATTCCGGCATATAATCCATCCAGTAAATATAACCGCCGATCGTATGGAACAGACCGCGGACAAGCACACCGACGATATAACCGATCGTCAGGCCGTGCTTTTTGCCGTACCAGAGACCTGCAAGACCAAGTGCGGTGAACGCAAAGAAATAATCACAGCAGGTCTGGAAAGGAGACAGGAAGTAGCTGCCGCCTGACTGGATAAACTGCAGGATACTGTAAGCAAAGGCTGTGATCAGACCAACCTTGATGCCATACAGATAACCGATATAGCAGATGAAAAACATACTGAATAAAGTAAGGGAACCGCCCATCGGAAGCTCATATTTGATATAAGAGGTGATGAAAGCCAGTGCCAGGGCGATACCTGCAAATGCAAGCTGCTTTGCCTGGAACTTCTTGGCATTCTGCTTTTTATCCACGATAAAAGCAGTCAGGAACATGATGATGAGCATCAGGATGACAAGGGCGATATAGCCCGGTTTGGTAAGGGCGAAGTAACCGTCCTCACGGGTGATAAATGTAGACATAAAAAAATCCTCCTTTGTGTGCAGGAGGGGAGAATGAAACAGAAAAAGGACACGGCCATGGCTGTGTATTTTCGGCTTCCCTTCGCCGGCATTATCCGGATCAGGTATTGAGGGTTAGACCATAGGTCAATCTCAGCAGTTGCTCCCCTAGCGCTTGTTTAATTTTTACACAACAACTATAACGACATTTTCCGGTTGCGTCAAGAGGAAGTTTACGCGTATAATGTAGAGCGCAAAGGAAAAACAAGCGGCTGCGAAGCAGACATTTGTTTTTCCTGCGCGATTAGCGAACGAATATCCTGCGGAAGCAGGATGAGGAGTGCGGAAGCACGGATTCGTGAGCAAAAAACCTGAAAAACAAGCGGCTGCGAACGAATATCCTGCGGAAGCAGGATGAGGAGTGCGGCAGCACGGATTCGAGAGCAAAAACCCTGTGAAACAAGAGAGGAAAATGATGTATCAATATATTTTATTTGATCTGGATGGCACATTAACCGATTCTAAAGAAGGCATCACCAAGTCAGCCCAATATGCCCTTCGGTCTTTCGGAATAGAAGAAAAAAATCTGGACAAGCTGGAGCCGTTTATCGGACCGCCGCTTTCAGACAGCTTCCGGGAATTTTACGGAATGAATGAGGCAGACACCGAAAAGGCGGTACGCACCTTTCGGGAACGATTTGAAACAGTCGGGATCACGGAAAACAAGATTTATCCGGGTGTGAAGGAAATGCTGCAGGAGCTTAAGGATAATGGTTGTCTTCTGGCAATCGCATCCAGTAAGCCAGAGGTATCTGTTCACCGGGTATTACAGATGTTTGAGATCGAGCAGTATTTCAGCATCATTGTCGGAAGCCTGAAGGACGGAACGAGAACGACAAAGATCGAAGTCATGGAAGAAACCTTTGCCCAGCTCAAAAAGAGGGTGGGAAGAGCCTACAGTGAAAAGAAGGTACTGATGATCGGTGATCGTAAATTTGATATTGAAGGTGCCCGGCATTTCGGCGTAGACAGTGTAGGAGTTACCTACGGCTATGCAAATGACGGCGAATTGACAAAGGCGGGAGCAACTTATCTGGCAGAAGATCCGCAGGCAGTTGCCAGCCTGATCACCGGGAAAAAACCATATCAGAAGTATGCGGATATGAGCTCCCTGAAAAAGACACTGGAGATCCTGACGCCGCTTGCGGCTTACTGGCTGATCCAGCTTGCTGTTTATAATATTCTATATTATGTGCTGGCAAAGTCCGGGGAAGTATCGGCGGTATGCAGTGCATGGCTGAACGTGGCAGCAGCTTTGGCGACATGGCCGTATGTGGTCAGATGCTATCAGAAGAGCCGCATACCGGACTGTGCAGAGGTTGTGACAAGAAGGAAAAAGAAACGCCTTATCCGGGAATGGGGGCTGATCGCATGCTATGGGATCAGTCTGGCACTGTTTTTGAATTTGTTTATTTCTCTGTTGCAGCTGGCACAAAATTCTGCTTCTTATCAGAAAGTTGCAGGTGCACAATATGGCATTTCCCTTCCACTGGGACTATTCGTATATGGACTTGTGATGCCCTGCACGGAGGAACTTTTATTCCGCGGTGTGATCTATAACCGGATCAAAAAGTATTTCCCGCGTGTCCTTGCCATGCTGCTGAGCGGACTTGTATTTGGCTGTTATCACGGAAATCCGGTACAGATTTTGTATGCCTCTCTGATGGGACTTGCCATGGCACTTGTGTATGAAAGCTACGGAAGGATCAGCGCACCGATCCTGTTCCATATCAGTGCCAATGCAGTTGTCTATACCTGTTCCAAGCTTGGTTTTTTTGCGGGAGGCACTAAGACCATGTTCTGTATGATCCTGATGCTGGGGCTTTCTCTGCTTTTGACCTACTGGTATATCAGGAAGGAACAACAAAGGATGGTATAATGTCGATAGAATATATGAAGGCAGAATTATGTATGATACATGAGTTGTAGAGGCTATCTTGACTAAAAATGGGGGACGATTATAATACTAGGAGGAAAGAAGGTAACTTATGTCAACATCCATGGTAGAGGGAAGCCCTCTGAAATTAATGCTGCGCTTTGCAATGCCGCTTTTGGCAGGGAATCTCTTGCAGCAGACATACAATATTATAGATGCAGCAATTGTTGGGCAGACACTTGGTGCGCAGGCACTTGCCGGCGTAGGAGCCAGCAGCAGTGTACAGTTCCTTGTACTTGGTTTCTGTATGGGAAGCTGTGCGGGATTTGGCGTTCCCATTGCGAAATATTTTGGCGCAGGGGATCAGAAAAAGATGCGGGACTGCGTATTTAACGGTGCAGCTCTGACAGCGTTGATCGCAGTCATTTTGACAATTACCTGCTCCCTTTTATGTAATAGTATTTTACATATTTTGTCAGTACCGTCTGATATTTATGCGGATGCATACAGATACCTGATCGTTATATTTCTGGGTATCCCGTTTACGCTGATGTATAATTATCTATCCAGTATCCTGCGTTCGGTCGGAGACAGCAGAACACCTTTTCTGTTTCTGGCTTTTTCAGCAGGATTGAATATTTTTCTGGATTTGTTCTGCATTATAGTTTTACACTGGGGATGTATGGGGGCAGCTATTGCAACTGTAACGGCGCAGGCTGTCAGTGCGGTACTATGTCTGTTTTTTATTAAGAAAAAAATGCCGCTTTTATGGCTGGAAAAGGAAAACCGGATCATGCAGAGGAATACAAGTGCGGAGCTTTTAAAAATGGGACTGCCGACAGGATTCCAGTTTTCCATCACGGCGATCGGCAGTATGGTGATGCAGTCTGCCAACAATGGACTGGGCAGTATTTGTGTATCGGGTTTTACAGCGGGTATGCGGATCAAACAATTTACCATGTGCCCATTTGATGCATTCGGTACTGCAGCTTCCGTATTTTGCAGCCAGAATCTGGGAGCTGGAAAGGCTGACCGGATAAAAAAAGGATTCTGGGAAGGAATCAGTGTTGCAGTTTTGTACGGACTGTTTGCAGGGGTGATTCTGGTCTTTTTGGGAAGACCGCTTTCTATGATCTTTATCAAGAAAGATGCAGTGGAAGTATTGGATGCTTCTGCCAAATATCTGCGCTGCATGGGATACTTCTATTGGAGTCTTGGAATTTTAAATGTGGCGAGAATGGTCACACAGGGACTGGGTTATTCGGGCAGAGCGGTATTCTCCGGTGTCACGGAAATGATCGCCAGAACCGTAGTCAGCCTGGGATTCGTAGGTACTTACGGCTATACCGCCATCTGTTTTGCAGATCAGACTGCATGGGTGTCAGCATGTATCTATATTGTACCAACTTGTATTCTTTGTATGAAGAAGTCGATAAAGATGCTTGAAAAAAGAGAAACGCTAAGAGAGGCTTAGGGAAAGATGAAGGAAAAAACGGTTGATTTTGGCAAGGATCCGATCGCAAAGATATTATTCCGGCTTGCACCGCCCGTTATGCTGGCACAGCTGATCCAGGCACTGTATAACATTGTGGATAGTTTCTTTGTAGGACGTAATTCGGAGAGCGGACTGACCGCGCTGTCTATCGTATATCCGTTGCAGCTGTTGATGATCGCACTGGCAGTAGGGACAGGTGTCGGGATCAATACGCTGATGGCACATTTCAGCGGCTTGGGAAGAGAAGAAGAAAGTCAGGAGAGTGCGGGGCTTGCAATGCCGCTTGCCGTTTTGTCATGGATCGTGTTTGCCCTGCTCTGCTTTTTTTTCATGCCCGCTTATGCACGGATTTCTACAAAATCAGCCGATGTCATCCGGGAAGTCATTGTATACGGGCGGATCGTCTGTGTGTGCAGCATAGGGCTCTTTCTGGAAAGCGGCTGGACAAAGGTTTTGCAGGCAGAGGGAGATATGCGCCTGATCCGCTGCGGTGCTCACACGCTCCAGGTCCCGGCAGAGGCCGCCCAGGAGCTGACTGAGGGTGATGCCTGCATTCTGGCCATCCGCTCCGAAAACATCCGGACTGCGGAGCAGGAAGGTGTCAATACCGTCCGGGGCACCGTCAAAAGTGCCACCTACAAGGGCCATACCACCCGGCTGGAGGTCTCCGGCTGCTTTGAGGAAATGGTATACCCCGCTATCCACGAATATGCGGACGTGCAGGAGGGCAGTGAAGTTCTGCTTCACTTCCCCGCCCAGCATTTCTGTGTATATAAAGACATCAAATAAAATCTGGAGGATGTAAACAAAATGAAAAGCAAGCGCATTTTTACACTGATGCTGGCTCTGGTCATGACCCTGAGCCTGGCCGCCTGCGGCGGCAGCAAGCAGGAGGAAACTCGCGCTGATAACGCCGGAAACGGCGAAGCAGCTGGCGATACTCAGGATTTCGGCGGCGCCGAGCTGGTCGTTGCTACCTGGGGCTGGGCCGAGGCCGGTCTCAAGACCCTGGCCGCCGACTTTGAGTCCAAGTACAACTGCACCATCGTGGTGGACCCCACCAGCGGCAACGGTGACCGTCTCAACAAGCTGATGGCTGAGCAGAACGATCCCACCGCTGATGTGGCCCTGCTGACCAAGAGCTTTGCCCAGACCGGCAATGAGGCGGGCCTGTTTGAGAAGATCGACACCAACATCGTCACCAGCATCGGCGATCTGTATGACATCGCTGTCAACGCCGACGGCTACGGCCCCTGCTACTCCCTGTGCCGCTACGGCATCATGTACAATGCCGACGCTCTGGAGAAGGCCGGTCTGCCCGCCCCCACCTCCTACGAGGGTCTGTTTGATGACCAGTATGCGCACATGGTGGCTCTGCCCGACATGACCTCCACCGCCGGCCCCTACATGCTGGTGGCTATGGCCGAGGCCATGGGCGGCAGCCAGGAGAATGTGACCCCCGCCATGGAGCTGATGCAGGAGAAGAAGGACAACATCGATCTGTGGTATTCCACCTCTTCCGACGTTGTCAACGCCTTCACCACCGGTGAGGCCAACATCGCCGTGTTCATGGACATCAATATGCCCAGCCTGACCGACAGCGGCCTGAACATGGTCTGGGTGGACGCCGCCGAGGGTTCCTTCTCCGCTCCCGCCACCGCCAACGTGGTGAAGAACTGCAAGAACCCTGAGCTGGCCCAGCTGTTTGTGGAATACCTCATCAGCAAGGACACCCAGGACAAGATCGCTGAGGTCATGAACGAGGCCCCCGTGAACAAGAACGCCACCATGGACGATTCTCTGAAGACCTATCTGGCCTTCGGCGACGAATCCATGAACGCCCTGAAGGAATTTGACGAGGCCTACATCACCGCCAACAAGGAAGCCTGGATCGATACCTTCCAGCGCACTGTTGCCGTTCAGTAATTTCCCAGACCATACAAAAACGGAGGAGACGCCCCGGCGTTTCCTCCGTTTTTTAAACAACTGACAAGGAGAAAAGCCTGCCATGAAGCTGACTGTCTTATCAGAAAACGCCGTTCTGTACCCCGGCCTTGAGGGGGAATTCGGCCTGTCCGTCTACTTGGAGGAGGGGGACCCCCGCCTGCTGTTCGACGCCGGGGAGCGGGACGCCTGCCTGCGGAACGCGGAGAAGCTGGGTATCGACCTCTGGCGGGTCACTGCCGTGGCGTTCAGCCACAACCACCGGGATCACTGCGGTGGTTTTCTGCGCCTGGCGGAGCAGCTTCCGCCGGACGTACCCATTTACGCCCATAGCGGCTTTTTCATCCGGAAGTGGTGGGATCACCGGTGCGACCCGCCTCAGCAGGAAACCTATTCCCAGACGCTGGAGTTGGTAGGCCCGCCCATGGAGGCATCCTGGTTCTTCCAGCAGGGGCTGACCGGCTTCCGCTGTCTGGCAGATGACTGCATACAGATCGCTCCGCATGTGTATCTTCTGGGAAACTTTCCGGACCCTGAACCGGAAGAGGCGGTCCATCCCTCCTCGGTCATGGAGGGGCCGGATGGCCGCCTTGTCCTGGATACCTTCCCGGAGGAGCAGGTCTGTGTGGTGGATACCCCAGCAGGGCTGGTGGTACTCACCGGATGCGCCCACAACGGCATCCGCAACATTCTCTCCACGGTGGAACGGCGCTTCCCGGAGCGGCCCATCCACGCCGTTTTCGGCGGTACCCACCTGGTCCCCCCGGACCCGGAACGCATTGCCCGGACGGCAGACTATTTCCGGCACAGCTCCATCACCTGTGCCGGTGTCTGTCACTGCACCGGCCCCATGGGTCTGGAAGTCTTTGCCCAAACAGTGCCCGCCTATCTGCCTACCGGCGCAGGCTTGGTATGGCAGACGCCCTCTTTCGCAAGGACATCCGCAGGCAGAAAAGAGAACTGACTGCCATGCAGAGCCCAGGAATAAAACCCCCGGATACCTTATCCTCCCTGTCAGGGGAGCAAGGTATCCGGGGGTTTTATCTATTACGGAATCGGGCAGTTCTGCCCCGCTGTACGGTTTCTCACCGGATCATTCCCGCAAGGTAGGTGCGCTGCCAGATAAGCGCACATCCCGGGCAGAAACTCGTGGTGCTTCGGCAGAGGCCGTGCACCGGAGCGCAGCCGTCCGACGCGGGAGGGATTCATGCTGATCTCCCGTCCCAGCTGGCTGTTGGAAAGTTCCGCAATATTCATCAGTCCGTCAAATCGTTCGACAAACATGGTGATCTCTCCGCTTTTTTCTCCATTATATGACAGCTATCCGCACGAGCCAACAATTTTGGCACGGTTTGTGCCAAAAATCTGGCATGGTCATTCGAGCGCGTTCGCTTGTTTTTTTCCTCTTTCAGCCCGTATCCTATATAGGTAAGGAGGCACCCCCCCCGGTTCCGCAGCGGATCATCAATTTCTTAACAAGCTCACTTAGCGCAAACTCTGTCTGTCAACTCTGCAAACGCCTTGTTTTTCATGTTCACGTATGGTAAAATACACAAATAGCCAGTCCCACCCCCGCATTTATTTTGCATTTTGACGGATTTTGGCCATCACTGCCAAACAATTCACTTC
>ENA-ORPK01000508-ORPK01000508.1-human-gut-metagenome-genome-assembly--contig:-NODE-508-length-36219-cov-6.962089_pt1 | contig 36219 bp, 30 predicted proteins | sample MGYA00242139_ERZ509068 | MGnify/ENA primary metagenome ERZ509068 (study PRJEB26280, sample SAMEA2338687) | human gut metagenome | biome: human gut; feature: human-associated habitat; material: faeces...
GCGACCTGTGCCGCGAATACAGCGCCGACGGCGACCTGCCAATATGGCATCGACACCGGCAGGCTGAGCGCAAGAATAAGTCCCGTTACAACGGCGCTCAGATCGGATATTGTTACTTCGCGCTTGCATATAAGGCAAAACGCAAGCTCGGAAAGAACGGCTGCCGAAACGCTTGCCATCATAACGAAAAGCGCTCTTATGCCGAATATTATGCAGCCTGCCGCAGCGGCGGGCATAAGCGCAATTATAACGTCAAGCATTATTTTCTGCGTTGTCACTCCGCTGTGAATGTGAGGCGACACGGATACTTTCAACTTGTTCATTTTCCGTTTTCCTCCTTTGCTTTGGCTTGTTTTTTCGATATATAGTCGCGCAGGACTGCCTTTGCAAGCTTGTTCGTCTGAACGAGCGGACGCTTCGCCGGACATATATAAGAGCAACATCCGCACTCCATGCAAAGATTTACGCAAAGCTTTTCAAGCACTTCGCCGTTTTTGGACTTGTATGCTTTTTCTATTTCCGTCGGAGCAAGACCGAGCGGGCAGTGATTTACACACCTGCCGCAGTGAATGCATGCGGTGGTTTTCGGTGCTTTTGAGTCCGCTTTTCCGAAAGCGAGAATTGCATTTGTATTTTTTATTACGGGAACGTCGTCCGACGGGACGGAAAGCCCCATCATCGGTCCGCCGTAGATTATTTTTTCGGGAGTTTCGGAAAATCCGCCGCAGAAGTCAAAAACGTCGGAAAGTGAGGTACCTATCGGAACGATCACGTTCTGAGGATTTTTCACTGCGCTTCCGTCAACCGTAATGCACTTGCGTACAAGTGGCATTCCAGTGTTTATATATTCGGAAACGGAGGCTGCCGTTGTGCAGTTGCATACTATACAGCCGACGTCGGCAGGAAGCTTTCCGGCAGGAACTGTTCTTCCCGTCGTGTTGTATATCAGCACTTTTTCCGCACCCTGAGGATACGATGAAGGCAACGTTTTTACCGTCACGGCGGGGTCGCTTTCCGCGAGCTTTTCCATTACTTCAATTGCATCGGGTTTGTTTTTTTCTATTCCTATGATTATCTTCTTTATGCCGATGTACTTTTTCATCAGCTCGAAGAACTGAGATATAAGCGCCGCTTTGGAGATCATAGTATAGCTGTCGCTTGTTATGTATGGCTCACATTCCGCACCGTTGATTATAAGCGTGTCAACGTTTTGCTTCGGATCCAACTTTACATATGTGGGAAATCCTGCTCCGCCGAGACCGACAATTCCGCTGTTTTTTACTGCGGAGATGAAATCCTCACGGCTGTTTACCGCCGGAGGGACAATGTTTTCGTCTGCGGTCATAAGTCCGTCGGATTCTATTGTTATTGCGGGAACATAAGTGCCTTGAGATGTAAGCGCGTCTTCAATCTTTTTTACCGTTCCCGAGATGCTTGCGTGCACGGGAGATGAGATAAAGCCGTTTTGTTCGGCAATAAGCTGACCGACCTTTACCGCGTCTCCGACCTTTACTGTCGGTGTGGCGGGTTTTCCTATGTGCATAGAACAGATAATCGTTACGCTTTTCGGAGAAGGTATCTCCGTCGGCACGGAAAGATAAGTGCTTTTTCTGTGCGGAACGTTGATTCCTTTAAGCAATTTCAACATTTTGTCACCCCTTAGGCAGTGTAAATTTGTATTTATTTAATTATATCTTAATAAAAAATAAAAGTCAATTGAAAAAAGTCTTTTCGCGGGCGTATTGTCATCTTTAACAAAGCGCTGTGGCGTTTTTCGGCATAATAACGATATGTCGTCTTTTTTACGACATAAATCACCAAAGCAGCACTGCGGCATAAAATATAGCAGGAGGGAATATTATATCTCCCTCCGCCCGAATAATTATTTTGGAGGAAATTATTACAATATGGCTGATAACAGGAATATGTCGCTTCCGTGCGCGGGACGCGATACGGTTTATATAGATACAAACAGAATTCTTGACAGCTGCCGTGACAAGGACTGTTTTGAGGATGTTGTCGTATATCTTACGGATTGCGGCAGAGACGCTATTGAACGCGGCGGAAACGTAAGAACAAAAAGCGCGCATGTAATTGCCGCAGATATGACCGTTGATCCGGTACCGTTCAATCGCGGTTTTTATCAGGTGACGGTAAAGATGTATGTAAAGGTCACATGCGAGGTATGCGTGGGACTCGGACGTTCACAGGAAGCGGACGGACTTTGTATGGTTGAAAAAAAGGTTATTCTTTACGGAAGTGAAGGAAACGTAAATATTTTCAAAAGCTCGACGGACAGCTCGGGCTTCTGCGGCGGAGGTTCGGAGTGTAACGCTACAAACAATCTTCCCACTGCGGTGCTTGAAGTTGTAGACCCTATAGTACTTAACACAAAAATAGTTGAAGCTTGCCGTTGCCAGAATTTCCGCAACTGTCTCTGCGAAGGCGATCTGCCTGAAGCTGTGAGAGCGCTCTTCGACGGCAGACTCTGCGCTGATCCGGCAGGTAAATATCTGCTTGTTTCTCTCGGCTTTTTCTCGGTTATAAGAATAGAAAGACCGGCACAGTATCTCATCAACGGTACGGAGTACACCGTTCCCGAAAAAGAGTGCATTTCGCCCGAAACGGACGATCCGTGCAGTATGTTTAAGCATATGGCGTTCCCTGTGGATGAATTCTATCCACCGGCACTTTCCGAGCTTGACAGAGGTGACAGACCCGAAGGCGGCGGTTGCGGCTGCGGAAGAAGACAGTAACGTAAAAACAAAAAAATCCCGCTCACGCGGGATTTTTTATTTTGATCAAACTGAGAAGAGAAGTTTTGCATAGTCAGGAATCGGCCAGTATTCGGATGAGGTGACCGACTCGGCTTCGTCGACATATGCGCGCAGCGACGACATATCGCGGCATATTACCGCATGGAAATAAGCGGCTCTTTCGGATTCGCCGCCCGTGTGTTTTGCCGACATATCAAGAGAGAGCTTTTCACACGATGAATATATACTTCCGAGGAGCGAGGAGAGTTTTTTGCAAAGTGCGCTTTCCGTGCTTATATCTATATCCGCACATATTTCCGACTTGACTTTGAGCGCTCCTGCGACTTCTTTTGAAAATGCCATTACGGCGGGAATTATCTGCTTTCTTGTCATCTCAAGCATTGTGAGTGCTTCTATGCCTACGGTTTTGCAGTAGCTTTCAAGCATTATTTCGTGACGCGCACGGATTTCTGTTTCCGTGAATACATTGTATTTTGTAAACAACGTGATGTTTTCGGGAGCGATAAGTCTTTCAACCGCTTCCGGCGTTGACGGAAGATTATAAAGTCCGCGTTTTTCGGCTTCCTTTACCCATTCGGCGGAGTAGTTGTTTCCGTTGAATATTATTCGCTTGTGAGCTTTTATTGCATCTCTTATAAGCGAATGAAGCTCTGCATCAAAGTCAGCAGCGGATTCAAGCTTGCATGCGAATTCATCGAGCGTTTCAGCTACGATGGTGTTTATTACGGTATTTGTATCGGCTATTGATTGGCTTGACCCGGGGGAGCGGAATTCAAATTTGTTTCCGGTGAAAGCAAAAGGCGATGTGCGGTTTCTGTCTGTTGTATCGCGCGGAAATTTTGGCAGAGTGTGAACGCCTACCCTCATAAGCGTGCGTTCTTTTTTACTCATTACGCTGTCGTTTTCAATCGCCGAAAGCACTTCTGTAAGCTCTGTACCCAAAAACATAGAAATAATTGCAGGGGGAGCTTCGTCCGCACCGAGACGATGATCGTTGCTTGCAGACGCAACGGAAACCCGAAGCAGATCCTGATGACGGTCAACTGCGGCGATAACTGCCGCAAGAAACAGCAAAAACTGTGCGTTTTCTGCGGGAGTGTCGCCGGGTTCAAGCAGGTTTGCACCGGTATCGGTCGCCATTGACCAGTTATTGTGTTTGCCCGAACCGTTTACGCCTTCAAAGGGCTTTTCATGGAGCAGACAAGCAAGTCCGTGACGTGAGGCAACGTTTTTCATTATCTCCATCATCAGCTGGTTATTGTCGGTGGCGATATTCGAAGTTGTGTAAAGCACGGCGACTTCGTGCTGAGAGGGGGCAACTTCGTTATGTTCCGTTTTTGCGGGAATTCCAAGCTTCCAGAGCTCTTCGTTCAGCTCGCTCATAAATGATTTTACGCGCGGTTTTATCGAACCGTAGTAATGATCGTCAAGCTCCTGACCTTTTGGAGGCTTTGCGCCGAACAGCGTTCTTCCGGTGAAGACAAGATCTTCACGCTTGTCGAACAGCTTTTTGTCTATTAGGAAATATTCCTGCTCTGCGCCGACTGTGGTGACTGTTTTCTTTACGTTTTCGTTACCGAACAGCTTCATTATTCTCATAGCCTGACGGTTTATAAGCTCCATTGAACGGAGAAGCGGAGTTTTTTTATCGAGTGCTTCGCCCCCGTAGGAGCAGAATGCAGTAGGAATACAAAGCGTGTTTTCTTTTATAAAGGCATAAGAGGTTGCGTCCCATGCGGTATATCCGCGCGCTTCAAACGTTGCACGCAAGCCGCCGGAAGGGAAGGATGAAGCGTCCGATTCGCCCTTTATAAGCGCTTTACCCGAAAATTCTTCTATAACGCCGCCGTCCTTTCCGAAAGAAATAAAGCTGTCATGCTTTTCGGCGGTGATGCCTGTCATCGGCTGGAACCAATGCGTGTAGTGCGTGGCGCCGAGCGATTCCGCCCATTTTCTCATGCCTTCGGCAACGTCATCGGCGATTTCGGGAGCGAGGCTTTTGCCTTCGTTCATAGTTTTTTTCAGGCGCAGATAGACGTTTTCGGGCAGATATTTTTTCATTGCCTCATCGCCGAAAACCATCGAGCCGTAAGAATCAAGTATGTTCATCAAAACCTCTTGTATTTTTGAAAATAACAAAAAAATTATATAATATGCTTTTGTTTTTGTCAATAAAAAAAGCTCAAAAGAAAAAGCAAAAACCGAAGTTTTTGCTTTTTGTGTCCGTTTTTATTTCATATCCGTTATATAGCTTTTTGCCGATGAAAGCGCAAATGCCATAATCCCTATTTCGCATATCTCGAATACGTTTATTAACGTAAGCGAAGGTTCCCAGAAAGCGTAAAGAATGAGCGTCGGGATAGTATACACCGTTACAAGCATCATCGTTACAAGAGAAATCATAAAGTACATCGAGTTCATAGGACGTTCTATCGAAAGTCTTGCTTCAAGAAGCATAAGTATCATGCACGAGACTGCTGTTATGTTTGCGAGGATTCTGTTTACGTCGGAATATATATAATCCGGATCAAAATATGAGATGCAGACGAAAAGTATTCCGAGCACGGGGAGAAGCAACGCCATATTGTTTTTGGAACGTTTTGTATTCAGCGCAACCGATGCGGAAAAAAGAAAATATGTTCCGGCAAACAGCATAAGTATTACCGAGATAAACATTGCAAGGCTGTAAAGAGGAGAAGCCGTTCTGTCTGACTTGAAGAAGTAATAGAAGAATGCAAAAATATCTCTCTTATAGTATATGAGCGCGATTACAGGTACAATCAAAAACGAGGCGCCGCAGAGAGCGCAGCAGAACACGGAGAAGAGGTTTCCTGTCGTTTGTCTCGGCGAGGAAGGCGCGGATTTGCGAAGCAGAAAAGATACTGCCGCTATTATAAGTATCGCTGCAAAAAGCGACCATCCGAATATTTTTATATCTTTGCCGGCTTCAAGGTCATATTCAAGAGAGTACGGATTGTAGTACTTCTTCATAAATAATATTCTGTAGATCATAAGTGAAAGCGATGAAATTATCGCAAACGCAAATGAGCCGACAGCCAAACGTTTTTCTTTACTCAATTTGAGCCTCCGATTACACAATTATTATTCATGCTGTGTCATACGTTATATTATAAGTGAGAAATGTTATTAAATTGTAATCAAACAATAAATTTATTTGTTATCTGTGCCGGAGTCTGATGAATTATCGGTGCGTTCGGTTTTTATTTCGGTAAATTCGCCTTCCACCGTGTCTTTCGACAATTTCTTTGCTATCGCGCGGACTTTGCCCGAGACGGTAGCCACCGCGCAGATGTTTTCAACAGCGTCAACTATAAGCGAAACGCCTATGATCCTTGTTATAAGGTCGGCTGCGGCTCTCGCATTGAAAACCACGACAAATCCGAAAATGAGTCCGAGCAGGGCAAGAAAGAACATTCCGTACCATGCTCCTGCCGATGTTCCGCGAAGCTCAAGTGAAGCCGAAAGTTTGAAGGCGCTGTCTATAATTATCATTATTCCTATAACAAACGGGAAAATGCTTTTGATGAAGTCGGGATTTGATATAAGAAGAATTCCGCATACAAGGCAGATTATTCCCGTTATAAGTCCTGCAGTTGCCGTAAATGTCGTGGCGCTGCGCAAAAAGAAGCGTACTATTGTGTAAATTCCGGCGGCGACGGCGGTAACGCCGATTATTTTACATATTACGTTTATTGTCTGCGCCGGATAGATTATAAGTATTATTCCGAGAACGATATAAAGCGCGGAAAGGAAAAGATATCCCCATTTTGCTTTTTTGATAAGTTCCATAATAACCTCACGAAAAATTTTTTAATATTATATCACCTGTGGCGGTACTTGTCAAATAAAATCGCATATGATATAATTCAAGCGTACATTGAATTTTGAAAAAATGACGTTTTCAAGCACCGGTTGCTGTTGTTTTTCCGCTTGTCGGCGTAAAATGGGCGTAGACCCGAGAGGGAAAAAACAAAAAAGCAGGAGGAAAACAAAATGTTATTTTCAAAACCGAAAGAAAACAAAACGGAGGACGGAAAAATGTTTGATATGAGAAAGATAGGGAAGCGCATAGCGGAGCTGAGAAAATCAAAGAACATAACTCAGATGGCGCTTGCCGATATGATGGGAATCAGCTTTCAGGCGGTATCAAACTGGGAACGCGGCGAAAGTATGCCCGATATTTCAAAGCTCGGCGAGCTTTCGGAGATATTCGGAGTGTCAATTGACGATATCCTCTGTAACAAACGCGCGGCGGAAATTGTTGAAGAAATATCGGCGGGAGAGAAGCCTTCCGATATAACGCCCGAGGAGCTTACGGAAACAGTCCCGCTTATGGCGCCCAAGCAGGCAGAGGAGAGTATTAAGGAAAATAAGAATAAAATGACGATTTCTCAGCTTGCCGCACTTGCACCTTTTATGAATGAAGACGATATAGCCGAGATTGCAAAGGAGCTTTTCAAAAACGGCGGCTCGCTTAAAGATGTAGGGGCACTTGCGTCGTTTATGAACGTAGACGACACCGGCGAGCTTGCCAAAGAGGCGATAAAAAACGGCGGCTCGCTTAAAGATGTTGCCGCACTTGCACCGTTTATGAACGAGGACGACATCGGCGAGATTGCCAAAGAGGCGATAAAAAACAGCGGCTCGCTTAAAGACGCTGTCGCACTTGCACCTTTTATGAATGAAGATGACTTGGGCGAAATCGCCGGGGAGCTGGCGAAAAGCGGCGGTTCGATTAAGGATGTTGCCATGATTGCGCCTTTTATGGGTGGAGATGATGTGGGCAAGGTCGTCAAAGAGCTGACGAAAAACGGCGGCTCGCTTGAAGATGTTGCCGCACTTGCGCCTTTTATGAATGAAGACGATCTGGGTGAAGTTGTCAGAGAGCTGGCGAAAAGCGGCGGCTCGCTTAAAGACGTTGCCGCACTTGCACCGTTTATGGATGAAGATGATATCGGTGAGCTCGCAAAAGAAAAGCTGAAAAGCAGTGGTAAAATCGAGGACATCTCAGCATTTGTACCTTTTATGGATGAGGACGACATCGGCGAGATCATAAAACATATGATTTCAAAATGACGAAATAAACGAATAAAAACGGCGAGGATTCGGGAAAAGACGAAAATTTTTCTGAAAACTTCGCATTTTTGCTTAAAAAGTATTGACAAAATGTTTTTTACCGCATATAATAAAGCATTATTATTTCTATTATCGAGGTGAAAACTATGTCCAAATACGACCCTTATCAGAATATGCTTACCGTTCTTGACGGCGCGGCAAATAAAATGGGAATAACTGCAGATGATTATGCTTTCTTGCGTTATCCGGAAAGAACGGTTACAGTGCATGTCCCTGTAAAAATGGATGACGGACATACAAAGGTATTTGAGGGCTATCGCGTTCAGTATTCAAGCGTAAGAGGACCATATAAGGGCGGAATCCGCTATCATAAGGACACCGACCTTAAAGAAGTTACCGCGCTTGCGGCATGGATGAGCCTTAAATGTGCAGTTGCCGGAATTCCTTACGGCGGAGGTAAAGGCGGAATTACAGTTGATCCGAGAGTGCTTTCCGCAGGTGAGCTTGAACGTCTTACAAGAGGCTATACAAAAGCCATAGCGCCGGTTATAGGTCCCGATATGGATATTCCCGCTCCGGACGTCAATACAAATTCACAGACGATGGCGTGGATACTTGATACGTTTAATCTTCTCAGCGGGGGAAAATCGCTTCCCGCAGTTGTAACGGGTAAGCCTACCGAACTTGGCGGCTCTCTCGGAAGAAATGAGTCTACCGGACGCGGCGTGATGTTTGTACTTCGTGAAACGCTTAAAAAGTTTGGCAAAACACTTTCCGGTACGACTGTTGCCGTTCAGGGGGCAGGCAACGTTGGCGGAATTGCCGCACAGTTGCTTTATGAAGCAGGTTGCAAAATAGTTGCTATCTCGGATTCCACAGGCGCGATCTATTCCGAAAATGGAATTGATATGAATAAGTTCACGGCGTATAAAGAAGCTTCGGCAAAAAACAAGGTGGCAAATTATGATGAAGAGGGAATAGTACATATGCCTTGTGAGGATGTACTTACCGTTCCCGCCGAAGTACTTGTTCCCGCCGCGCTTGAAAACTCCATAACGGAAGATATTGCAAAAAACATAAAAGCCAAAATAATAGTTGAAGGCGCAAACGGACCGACAACCGCCGAAGCCGATGCTGTTCTTGAAGAAAAGGGAACTGTTGTCGTACCCGATATTCTTGCAAATTCAGGCGGCGTTATAGTTTCATATTTTGAATGGGTACAGAATTTGCAGAACTATTATTGGAGCGAAGAAGAAGTAAACGCTCGGCTTGAAACAACTATTGTTTCTGCGTTCAATACAGTTTGGAACTGTTCCGAAAATTATAAAACATCGCTTCGTCTCGGCGCATATATCACCGCCGTTGACAGAATTGTTACTGCCAAGAAATTAAAAGGCCTGGCAATTTAATTATTGACAAAGAGCATTGCTTCCGCTATAATATTATGGCGGAAGCAGTTTTGCTTTTGATGTTCGGGATGTAGGGTAACGGTTACCCGCTTGCTTTGGGAGCGTGTGACCGCCTCATGAGCCGACAGCCGAAAGCTCGCGAAATCTCCGTTTTCCTCGCATTTTCTTGCTTTTCCGCCGCCGTGTGTTTCGGCAAAAAACTTTTGACCACAGATTTGACCACTTACACGACCACAATTTAATAACTATCGGGGTGTAGCGCAGTTGATGCGCGCCGCATTTGGGATGCGGAGGCCGCGAGTTTGAGCCTCGCCACTCCGACCAATTTTTAAGCGATTTCAGTATTTTTTACTGCAATCGCTTATTTTTTCAGAATGAGTATTGACAAATAAAAATTTTCTGATATAATTTAATGATTTATCACTAAAGTGTTGAATGGGTGGCATGGGCGAAAAGGAGAAATATAAAATGTACAGAATTGTCGATGAGTCAGAATGCAAAAGGTATCGCTCTGACTGTTCACATGTCTTAAAAAAGACATGTGCCTTACTTAAAGAAAAATGCATTAACGCCCAATTTACTCTTGTTGGCAGTGGAGCAAGAAATATGGTTACACGAAACGGCAATGGACCGTTTGACCTTGACTACAACCTTGAAATAATTAAAGCTCCGGACGAATATTGGAATGATCTGCGTCATTTAAAAAATACCGTTCGTATTTTGCTTGATAAAGCCGAAGGATTGACTTGCTTTTCCGAATCACAAGATTCAACTTCATGCTTGACAGCTCTGTTACATTTCAAAGATGAACCTGCAGTTGAATTTAGTTTTGATGTTGCAATTGTCGCCAAAAATTCTGATGGAACACTGTGCAGGTTGATTCATAATAAAAATGTCTGGGAATACGGTAATGACCAGTATGTTTGGAATGAGGTTCCAAGCTCTCACAACATAGCGCAAAAGGTAAAACAAATCAAAATCAATGATTTATGGCTTGATGTAAGAGAGCGATATATTTATCTTAAAAATCTATATTTATCTCATCCGTTAGAGAAAGATCATCCGTCATTTATTGTTTATGTTGAAGCTGTCAATCAAATTTATAATCAATATTTTAATTAGCGACTGTATTCTTTGTCTACAGCACCTCAAATTTTGACAGGGTGACTTTTTCGGTCACCCTGTCATTTTCTCTTTTTCCGCCTTAATTTCCGCAATCTCTTTCTTCATTTCCGCAATCAGCACCTTGAGCTTTTCCTCGCACTCCTCCCGCGTGGTAGCGTAGATATTTTTGGCGATTCGTTTGCCGTTCACGCGCGGGGAGAACCTGCCCTCGTAGAGGTGGTCGTTTATCATCGTCACACACCCTGTACCGGGCTTGCGTATCTTGCCCTTATAAGGCTCAAATTTCGGCTCTGTCGGCTGATCGGTTGTGTCACTGTCACTTGCCTTGTCCGTCGCGGTCGGCTCGGGAATGGGCGTGTCAGCCCCTGCAATCTCGCGGTCAATCCTTGCTGCCGCCTGCTGTTGCATCGTGTCGGTGATATGGCTATAAATATTGAGCGTAGTGGATATCAAATATCGTCACACTTTTTCATTTCCATTTGCTCCCCACGCGGCGATTTGCTCGGCGGAGGATTTTTTATCAATCAATTTGTAGTAGATATGAATCTCTCTGGGTGCCTTGCTGTACTTACCGGGGCATTCGTCGACGGTGATGAATTCGATCAGCTCCAGGCACATCTCACGGGTCAGCTCCGGAACCTCCAGGTAGGCTTTCAGCCTGCGGATGAATTCATCGGCGTTTGCCGCATCATCACGGCTGGTCTGCGCCTTCTGCTCCAGCGCGGTGACTGTTTCAGCGAGAGATTTCTTTTCAGCTTGGTATTTTTCCAGCAGGTTGATACAGACTTCTTCGGGAATCTTGCCCAGCACCTTGTCCTCGTAAACCGAGCCGATCAGCTTGTCCAGCTCGGCGAGCCTGCGCGCGGATTGTGTCAGCTTCCTTTTGTCGGCATTGGCTTCGGCGGTGTTCTGCTGTTCGTTACGGCTGAGGAATTCCTCTCTCGCACGCTTTTCATCGGCAAGGACAAGACTCATCTTGGAGCGAACGTCCGCAAGAACAAGTTGGTTCAAAATCTTGATCTGAATATAGTGGCTTGTACAAGCTCTCTCCCCGAATTTGGAATACGCACCGCAGGTGAAGTTCTCACGGTGATAGGTACGAGGGTCTGTTCTCTTATGTCGGGTGTTATTCCATTTGATATACATCTTGTTCCCGCAATCAGCGCAAAAGACGAGTCCGGACAGCGGGTTGACATATCCCGTTTTGTTCTTCTTTCCCTGGCTGACCGATGCTTCCATCTCACGGCATTTGTCCCATAGCTCCTGTGTCACAATGGCTTCATGCGTATTGTAAACCCATACCATATCCTCCGGATCGCGCTTGATCTGCTTTTTGTTCTTGTAGGATATATTTGTCGTTTTCAGCTGAACCATATGCCCGAGGTAAATTGGGTTAGTCAAAACCTGCTTCACTGTGGCACTTGACCATAAATGATGAGACTTGCGTGTGTTCGGAATACCGAGCTTCTGCTCCTTATAGTCTCCCGGCGGAAGGATGCCCTCATTGTTGTAGGTCTGTGCAATATGGTTGGGGCTGATGCCGGACGCCCGCATTTCAAACATTCTCCGCACATAAGCCGCTGCTTCGCTGTCAACGCTGGGAAGCCGTTTATCGTCGTCACCCTTGATATAGCCGTAAGGTGCTTGATTGCTACGGTAGATACCTTCCCTGGCATTGGCTTCAATGACCGCGCGGATCTTCTTGCTCGTATTGGCGGCATGCCATTCGTTGAATACATTCATGATCGGCGTCATGTCCATTCCCGTGTTTTCGGTAACAGCCGAATCCACATTGTCGCCGACGGCAATGAACCGGATATTGTAGGTCGGGAACAGATAATCCGTATATTGCCCCACCTCAATATAGTTTCTGCCGAAGCGGCTGAGGTCTTTGACGATGATTGCATTGATCCTGCCGTTCTTGGCATCCTCCAGCAGTCTCTGTACACCGGGGCGGTTGAAGTTGGTGCCGCTCCAGCCGTCGTCGATATACTCGTCAACAATCTCAAATCCATTCTCACGGGCGTATTTTTCGAGGATCTTTTTCTGATTCTCGATGGACAGGGATTCGCCTGCCCGTTCGTCCTCCTGGGACAGTCTGTAATAAAGACCTGCTTTTTTGTTTTGTGTTTGCTTTGACATCAAATTAACTCCTTTCCGTTACGTCAAAGCAGCCTGATCTGTATGTGCTTCTATGATACCACAAAGCACATGACAAATCAAGCTGCAACCTGTTAACCCGGCGGTTTTATGCCGGGATTTTTTCTTTTTTGACCTGACCGTTCATCTCCGCCGTCGCCTGCTTTTCCGCAAGCGCACGGATGACATGGTCAATATCCTTTCCGCCGGTGTAATGGCTGACAACAGTATAGTTAACACCATCGATCACGATTATCTGACTTCCGGTCGGCATATCGCCAAACCGTTCCTTCATATCCTGCATCGTTTCTTTCCGCTTACCGATAAACCTCACTCCCTTTCATAAAAATGTGTTGCATTGGTTGTTTTATAAACTCTGCTCATACTCATATTTCTTCCTTTCTCTGTGTTCCGGTATGGTGGTGCAGTCTTCCACCGCCGGTCTTTCGTCGAACATAGCAGACAGATCGCCGACCAGGTCGGCAATGCCGGTGGTGATGGAGATCACGGTGTTCCGGCTCATGTTCTGCAATGCACGGTAGGCATTCTCATTGCCCTTGTGTGCCGATGTGTTCAGATGCTCCACGGCTTTTTGCCAATCAAAACAGTCTGATTCGAAGAGATAGATCTTGGCAAGCCTGTACTCCGCATGAATGTCGCCCATCTGCGCCGCCTGCTCCAGTAAAGCAATCGCTTTCGGAATGTCTTTCTTCAAGTGCTTGCCCTCGGCATAATATTTTCCGAGGGTATAAGCGGCGTTGGCGTTGCCGTGGTTTATGGCGTCATACATCAGGTCAACACCGTGTTTCACATCAAGCCGCAGAAAATCCCCAATGAGATACAATCGCCCCAACAGTGTCTCGGCATATGGGTTGTTCCGCTTTGCAGATAGGGTCAGCCAATACTCGGCGTTCTCGGGAATACGACGGTAATAACCACCCTCATAGATCATCTTGCCGAGCCGATACTGCGCCACATGATAGCCCTGCTTTGCGGAGGATTCAAGGTAATATGCGCCATCGTACTCATTGTAGTACGGACTGTCCTCATCAAACAAAATACGGGAGAGACGGTACCCGGCATATAGGTTGCCAAGCTCCGCCTGCTCCCGCAGATCATTGTATTTTCTCTGTGTCAAATCCTCCGTTTCGCTCACTTTGTCGTCGGACAGGTCGGTTTCCCGCCGTTCATTCCTGAAGAAGCCTCTTATCTCATCAGAAGACAGATTACCGTGCTTAAAATCGCCGAACCGCCGATGGTCGATGCAATCGCTGTGATGATCCACCGCTTCATACCCGTAAGCAGATCCTTGAATTCTTTGATGCGATTGGTTTCCTTCAAGTCGAGACCTGAGATAAACTGCTCGCGCATCCTCCCATCCTGTGCGAGCAGCTCCTTGTTCTGATTCAACAGCGTCTGCACTCTCGGTACAATGCTCTCCGCCGTTTTCTGCACGTTTCCGGTCACATCCTCCGCCCAATTCCGGATTTCGTTCCACATCTCGTCCGTATATACCTGCGATTCTTCCTTGGTTGTCAGCTCCGCAATCTGCTGATACAGCGTGGGCTGAAAGGTCACTGCCTGTTTCGTCCATTCCCGAAAGGCGTTCCAGTCCTCCTTCGGAATCGCATAAACAATCGGCTGATACGGTGTTTCCTCGATTGTCCTGACCGCTGTCTTGGATGCCGCTTTCAGCTTGTCCATAGGACTGACTGCCGGCGTATTCTGTAATTTGTTTTCGTATTCTGAATTCATACTCTAAATTCTCCTTGGTATATTTGTTGTCGTGCAATTTGTTGTCCCGGACTTTTCTGCCGTTCGGACAGGTGAATGTGATATATTTTCTTGTATCCGTCCAGTTGACGGTGTAACCGGCAGAAGCGAGAATATCACAAAACTCGCGTCTGTCGCCCGCCTGTGTCATGGCAGTGTCAATGTCATTGATCAGTCCGAACTTCCAGCCCTCACCTCTCATCGTTGCACGGTACTCCCGCGTACCAATGCCCTGACCGTTTCTGCGCTCCGACGGAGGCAGCACAGACAGACCGTGGTCACGGCAGATATCATCGCTGATTTTCCGCAGCTCCTGCAAGGTGTTTGGCGTGAAGTGAATCTTTCTGCCATCCTCGAAGCTGACTGAATTGACAATAAAATGGTTGTGTACACGCTGAACACCATGGTCATCGTAAGCGTCCAGATGCGTTGCTACCAGCACCTCATAACCCGGAAAAGACTGCTCAGCAAACTCCAGACCGATGCGGTGGGCTTCTTCGTAAGACCTGATTTCCCCCGGCGCAAAGGATTGCACGTACTGATAGAAGTAAGTGCCAGATGCTTTGCCGTAAAGATTTTTGGTTGCCATGAACTCTTCATACGCGTGCTGACCGAGGCAGTTGACACCGCCGACATACTGCTGTCCGTTTTCGTCAACGGTTTTCTTCTCCTGCACGCAGTAGCGGATACAACCGCGCATGGCACTCGGCGTCTGCTTGCTCTCCTTGATAAAAATAACGGTTGCCATAGGACATCAACCTCCGCCCTGTATCACCGCATCGGTGTTGGCGTACAGCTTGTTGATTGCCTCATAGCACCGACCGATGCCATCCGCCGTTGCGGTCAGATTGACTGTCCGCACCACGCCCTGATGCGAGAGCATGGTGAGCTGATTGAGATTGCGGCTGATACATTTCAGCTCATGAAGAACCGGCTTCAGTTCTTCAATCTGATAGATTGTCTTGCCGAGCGCTGAGATGCGAAGATATTCACCGATGCCCATGCCGATACCGGCGGCAATCTTTTCAATTGCTTTCCATTCGCCCTCTGTTACCCAAAAGGACTTTTTTCTGTTTCGTTTGCGACCTTTGGTCGCCATGACAAATCACCTCTTTGAAAATTGTATAATTAAATTCGTTTCTTTTGGCTTACCCTTTTCTTTTCGCAAAGAAAAGGTAAGTGGGTTCGGGCTTCCGCCCGAAAAAAATAAATGCGTTTGGCTCCAGCCGCCTTTGGCGGTGGGAGTCCAAACGCTCTGCTTGCCCCGCTGAAGCGGGAAGTCGTAGAGCTGCGACTCGTGTACATTGTCCGCAATTTTCATCATTCGTTTTTTCTCCTTTCCGATGATATGGGAGTAGTATTTATATATACCAAACCGATAAAGAAAGGCTTGCTTTTTTCATCTTTCGGCAAGGTGTACTTATCTATTTTTCGCGTAACAAGCGAAACAACCGCGCTCTCGTTTTTCGGCTGTTCCGTTTGTTACGCCATTTTTTACACAGATACCAACTTATTTGCCTTATCCTTGCGAAGAAGCATAACCCGTTTGAGTCTGCCGCCGAACCGCATCGTTTTTGTGTTCGTTCCGCTTTCGTCTTGTTCTATTAATCCCTCGTCGGCAAGCGCCTTGGAAAGAGACTTGGCAGAGATAGCAAAGCCTTCGTCCTGCTCTCCGCATAACCGTTTGACAGCCTTGTGAGAAGCATCCAGCATGAGATAGTAATAGGTTTCATCTTCATATCCGATATAATTCTTCGGTAATGTTTCAAGCCTGCTCGATGCCGGAATGAGACACACCTGCCCGCACTCAATCAGAGAATACAGCTTGCGGAGAAATATATGCGTCGGTCTGTCCTGCTCGACCGATTCACATTGCCTTGCGGCAAGACGCAGGAGAACACTTTCAAAACGTGCATTAAGAACCGCGATATCTTCTTCACCGAAGTCCGTTTCGGCACTCAGAAATATCTCCATAAAAGAAAAACCGATTTCCAAACACGCAAGCGTGTCGGGAAGTCGGTCATGAAACTGTATTTCATTTTCTCTCAGGCGTTCACGCCATTTGCTTCGGTAGGTCATAAATTTCGATTTCAGTATGCCGCAGACCTCGCCCTTGTCCGCAAAGAATTTGACCATATCGGTGTACCCGCGCATACAAGCAGCGTATTTTCCTTCAAGAGCCTTGTCCTGTGCTTCGGTCAAAAGAGGGAGATTGATACCGCCCGGCTTCATCTCAATACAGAAAAGACGTGCCGTTCCACTTTCTCCGATGTCGGGTGCGAACTCTGCCGTCACGATGACATTGCCCTGCGGCGGTCTTGGCTGACGAAGGGTGATATCCGAGCCGAGTCGGTTTCGTGCGGCTCTGTCGCCGTAACCTCTTGCCAAGGTTTGCATAGTAGCCTTCATCTGACTTGCATCCGACCTTGCCGTCGGGTGGTAATCGTCCACACAAGTCAGAACATCCTTAAGCGCAAAGGCGTTATGAACGATACTGTTTGCCGTATCTCGGAAGCTCATGGGCAGGTCGGTTGCTGAGAAGTTGCCGAAGAAAGACAGCATAAGCGCCGCTACCGTGCTTTTCATGCTACCGGTTCTGCCGATGAGGGTTAAAAGATATTTCGGTTCATGCCCGATCTGACGAAGGAACTCATTGAGAGGTGAGAGGAATACCGTGGCGAGGCACGGCAGGAGTACCTCGTCGGGCATCATACCGCCCGAGAGCAATTTGACAAGGTCCTCTGCATCCTCTCGGCTCATGCCTTCGGCACCGTAGTAATTCCTCTGCTTTCCCTTCAGCTCAACCTGATAGGTCTTGTCCCCGGGCAGAAGATAGTGCCATTCACCTCCGATCTTCTTCCACCCGGTATGCGAGAAGATATACCGCTTGTCGGCAAATCTCGCCGTTGTCTTGATGGCACACCGCACATGCTTTTCCACTTGGCTGACCACACAAAGGTCGCAGGAGGCGTCCAAGCAGTTGGCGATCCACGCCATCTTTTCAAGCTCGCCTGCCAGTATTTCTACGGGTGAAATCTCATTTCCGTAAGCATCCGTTCCACCGATGCGATACTTTCTTGTGACCTCTGCGCCGTCATCTACGATGATCTCGCTGGCGATACGAGGGGCAAAGTTGCAAAGCATAATGCCTTGTGCATCCTGCCGTTCCGGTGGGCGATAGCAAAGACAGCCGTTTTCTGTGCAGTACGGCGGCATATAGTAGTTGCTTGTTTGTTTTTCTTGATCCATTTGAACTTCCTTTCTGTTTGTAAATTTGATATGGGAGTAGTTTTAAAAATACAGATTGACTTCCGAATCATTTCATGGTATACTAATGGTAACAAAACACAATTCGGAGGTATCCATGGCAAGAATCAGATATCTGATACGGCGGCTGTCGGTGCAGGCAATGCTGTCCTATGCCAAACCAATCGATCAGGGCACCTATTCTTTCGCACTGACGCCGGCGCAGACAAAAAGCATCATCATGGGAGACGGCGATACCTGGCAGGAGGGCAACGCCATTTTCTTTCAGGCTATGTGCATCCTCCGCGGGGAGAAATACAAAGAGCCCTCCTCGGACACGCTGATCTCCGATCTTGCGGATGTAATACTCTACCTTGACTTCAAAGGAATATTTGATCGGGATGCGGATAACCCGAAAGCGGCGCTCATGCAAAAAAAGACCGAAGCCATGTTTTCCCCGGAGGGGATTACATTGAACTTCGGTCAGGGAGACGCACGCTATCTCGCCTTTGAACGCTCGGGCAGTATGAGCCGCAGCGCTATGCTTTCTTTTGTCCGCGCGGATATATATGAGGAGCTTTCCCGCCGGATGACGGTCGGCATGACACTTGGCGTTTGCCAATTGTCCAAGCTCTACGCCTATAACGGTCTGCTGTTTTCGAGCGGAACACGCATTGAAACGGATATGCTGTGGGACAAGGATGCCATTGTTGTCATCGACAATCCGACGGCTGTCTACCCGGATGCGGATGTCATTACCGTGGAAGATAGGACAGGTATCGGCGATATTCGCAACTACGAGAGAGTGGAGAAAAAGAGTGATGTAAAAGTCACGCTGTTTGACGGCGAAGGGATTCTTTCCCCTGCGCTTGCGAGAGAGATCGATCGGTTGTACTGCGGAAAGCACATTCATACCTCGTTCCAGATCCGGATGCCGTATATCAAGGGCATGGTACATGAGGTGGACTTTCACGGACTGTTCCGTGAGGCAACCGTCACGAAAATCACGGATCTGTGGGGTGTGAAACATCCCATTGAACGCGTCCGGATGATTCTGACTAAGAGCCAATTCAAGGGATGCGGTTGGATGACGGAAAACGGACTGACCTTTGAGGAATATCTGAAACGCCTGCACGCCTACCGTCACACGCTGTATATTACGGGCGTAAACCGCACGGATAGTGAACAGTTTACCGAGCTGAACTATCAGTTTCTTTCCACCCTCGCACTAAGCGGCGAGCAGTTCAGACCTGCGGATAAGCCGTTTGATTGGATGAATGAATGTATTTCCGATGAAGATGACCGCAACTCCGAATCGTGGTTGACCAAAACGACCGAGGAGATCTATTATCGCCTTCTCAACGACGAATGGTTTCAGTTTGACTACTATGTGGATCACGCACCGAAAAATCCGAAAAGCCGCCGCTACCGTCTTGCCGAAATGCTTCACCGCAATGACCTTTTGCTCGCAGAAAAAGAGTACCGGCGGGAGCTTGATCGCGCCGCAGATACGCTTCTTCGTGACTTTGCCCGCGGTAATCTGCTTGTTCGCGGAACTGTTGCCTATCTTTCGGCGGACCTGGCTTTGTTTCTTGCCGAACTGCTGAAACCGCATACAGACGGCAACAGAAACGCAGAAGAAATATACTGGCAACTGGCGGAATCCCGTCCCGGCTATACAACTGCCTACGGCTTGCCTGTCGGTCGCATGACGGCACTGCTGCGTAATCCCCATATTGCAAAAAATGAGGAGGTTGTGGTAACTCCTCCCTATCGGGAGGCTTTCATTCGTCGGCGGTATCTTTCCCACCTGCGCGGTGTTGTCATGGTCGAGCCGTGGTCGCTCATTGCCGAACGGCTGGGCGGCGCGGACTATGACGGGGATATGGTCAAAGTCATTCGTGAGCCGGTGATCTGTGAAAGCATTGCTTCCCACTATAGGGAAAAGGCAAATCCATTTGAAGACCGATTCGCAAGCCGTAACAATCTGCCCCTGCTCAGTATTCCGACCGCCGAACCGCAGTTGCGGGATGCAAACGACCTGCACGCTCGGTTTGAGGCAGTCAAGAGCACCTTTTCCTCGCGCGTCGGGCAGATTTCCAATGCCGCGCTTGACCGCAGTATTCTCGCTTACGATGAAAATGCGGATACCGACATAAAAGAAAGGCGCAGACAGGAAACCGAAACGCTTGCTATCCTGACGGGACTTGAGATTGACTCTGCCAAAAGCGGTATCAAGCCCGACCTGTCAGCATACCTGAACACTGACGACAAGCCGCGCAGCCAGTATCTGAAATACAAGCGACTGCTTGAGGATGCGGAAGATCGCCCTGCATGGTATGAAGATTCCTTTGCGGAGCAGATGAAGGACTATATCGACGGCACGGACTGGGACAGCGTCACGGCAAATGTAGAAAAGCTGCCGTACTATGCCTATATGCTGAAAAAACACACGCCGCGAAAAGTGATAAAGCCTGCACCATCCGCAGAACTGTTCACTTTTGCCAGACATCCGAATTGGAAAGATAACCTTGACCCGTCACTGTTCCCGCCGATTCGGGAGCTTATCGACACCTATGACCGTTGCCTGCGGCGTATTCGGTCGCGCAAGCACCCAACACCGGGCAATTCCAAACGCCGGGACATTGACCGTATTCTGACCATGCGGGATCAGGAAAACACCTATGATACCGACAGTTTGTATGCACTGTTCACCGGGATGGATGCAACGCACATCAAAGCCGTCCGTGACGCGCTACGAGCCGAACAGTGGCATTTCATGAAGCCGGAGGAGCGTTTATCCTTATTGCAGGAATACCTCCCGGAGGCGGCTTTTCGGGCGTATGACGGCTTGTTTTCGGACTTCCGCATGGGCGGGTACCGGGTGTTCGGTGACATCATCTGCGATATTGACGACACCAACAGGCTGGCTGACAAAAGCAAACTGCGCTACAAAAACGACACACCAGAGATGACAGCTATGGTCGACGCTTACCATAACCGCTTGCCGGGCGTGGATTACCGTGAGGCGGTAGCCGCCGCCTGTCGGTTGTGCCTTGCAAAGATCACGCCGCCGTTTCAGGCAATCCGCTATGCCGAGGCGCTGGACAGGCGGGATTTTATCTTTGATGTACTGCTTGAAGAAGCGGAATTTTATCTGATCGGAGGCGGAAACGGATGATAGAGAAATCGATAACAAACGAATGGGCAGAATTTCTTGCCTATACCAAAGAACCGGCCTATGCCGTCCGGAACAAGAAGGACAACGGCTTTCTCGGTCGGTTTACCATGGATATGCTCATGGAAAACTACGGCTTTGCGCGGATATTGACTGTCCTTGCGAGGGGATATCTCTTTCACAACCCGGACGGAACACAGAGAGCCGATGACCCGTATGAGCGCACCGACGATGCACGCCGCGCTCTCTGCGTATGGTGCAGTATTCCGGACAAAAAGAATGCCACCCCGAGGGCGGAGTGGCAGTTCAAAACAGATTTCCGCGAGCTTCACGATGCGTTTCCCGAACTGATGGACGAAAACGGCTGTGGGTGGTATATCCGCCACCTGCGCGGTATCGCGGATTTTGTAAATGCCAACCGTGACAAGGTGGGCAAAAGCACACACAAGATTGCCGACAACATCGAAAAACTGGAGGATGCTTGGCGAAAAAAGGTCATTCAGTTTCAGATACCGATCTTCTCAGAAGGCACGAAAGGTGACCGCATCCTCCGCTTCGATGATGTGATTGCCGATGCCTTGGAATTGGGTGCGCTTCGGATAGAATCCATCCGACTGACCGCCGAACAGGAACAGTGGCTTGCGGAGGTTACACCGAAGTCTGTTCCCCTGAATGTAACAAGGACACTGTTCGAATACTATATCGCCAATAAGCCCGCAGATAGCGATTGGTGCGTTCTGCCCGTGACGAATGTGGAGGCGTATCTTGGTAGTTCGGCACTGAATAGGATGTATTTGAGAGAGCTGAACAACAAATTTATAATGCGGAAAGAGAGCGCCGGTGTGGTGGGTGTCTATAAAATGGTCGTGAACAATATTACTGAAATCCTTTGATTCCAGAACGGAAAAGTTTCCATCACCAGGCTTATTATCTGAAAGATTTATTGTTGGAGAAAGTGTTATTTATCAACCGCAGAATGGAAGTTCACAAATATTTAACTTTTACATATCTTTTTCTGTGCTAAATATTGATATTCCTATTGCAAAACATTCGATTATATGATATACTGTAAGTACAATACGATAGCCGAAAGAAAATGAACAACAACCCCGCAAGCAATGCGCAGTTATGCTTATTGTTGCTGAGTTGTTCTCGCAGGGATGCGAGGAATCCAAGCGAGACTCTTTGGCAAAAATCATGAGCGCATAAAGATAGTGGGGACTGTTGCCTGCTTTCTTTATGCGCTGTTTTATTGAATACATTTTATGGAGGTATGCTCTTATGAAAAACAAAGACTTTGACCACTCATCTTTAACGGATCGCACACTTCCTCTACTCTTCAGTATATTGATGCAAAGGTAGACCATCCTTTGCATTTAATCAAAAAATAGTGTCTTTAATTCTATCTTTAAAGTATTTTAAAAAGTGAGGATATGAAAACCATGAAAAAATCTAATTTGAAGATTATATCGCTTGTGTTGGTATTTCTTATGGTCTTCTGTACGATACCCACAACAGCTGTTGGTATGCAGGATAATTATTATGATGTTTCCAAATCTTTCGACGAAATGGAAAATATTATACCAGAACCGGAAATTGTTCCCAATCCCGATTATGTACAGGGTGAAAACACTGGAGAAGTTGTTGAAATAATAGACCGACGAGAGGAAAACGTTAAACATTTTCGCCTTGAAGATGGTTCAGCGAGAGCAATTGTATATAGTTATGCGGTTCATAGAAAAGATGAAAATGGAGTATGGCAGGATATAGATAATCGTCTTTTTAAAAACCAAAATGGATACTACTCTACATCAGAAAACAGAGTTTCCTTCGCAGGCAATGCAAATGACAAGTCATTATTTACGCTGAAAGAAAATGGTTACGTCATTTCTATGGGACTTGTAACTTCTGAAGAATCAATAAAATCCAATGAAGTGCTTCTAAATAACTCTTTGCCCCGTGATGAGCAGTTGTTGTCCGCGTCCAAGAAGATTACCGCAGATGAAAAGCTTGAAAAGTTAAGCAAAATTGATAACAAAACCAATATCCTTTACAAACGTGTTGCTAACGGTGTTGACTTAAGTTATACCTTGCAAGCAAACGAAATTAAAGAATATATAGTGGTGAACTCTCCACAAAATGAATATGTTTATAATTTTACACTTCAATTAGACGGACTGGTAGCTCAGTTAATGGAAAATGGGAGCGTTGTCTTATATGATGAGCTGACAAAAGAGGATGAATATTATATTCCCGCCCCGTATATGTTCGATGCGAAAGGTGAAAGAAGCACAGACGTTCATTATAAATTGAATGACTTGGATAACGGACAATACACATTAACTGTTATAGCGGATACAGATTGGGTTAATAATAATTCAAGAGTTTTTCCCGTGATGATTGATCCTACACTGCAACAGAAAATTTTATATGATACATATATTAATTCATATGAGCCGGGAACCAATTACGGCACCAGCAGTGAATTATTGGTCAGTTCATCGAAAATCTCCTATATACGTGCGAATTTAACAAGCATTCCAAGTGGATCGGAGATAAATTTTGCAACTTTTAATGCTGCCTATTATTACTACTCACATATAACAGATGGAACATTGAATGTCGGAGTTTATCAAGTGGAAAAGTCATGGACAGAAACGGGCTTGACATGGAACAGTGCCAGTCAATATAGTAACCAAGGAATTTCCACAACTCGACTGTCGTATCGAACTCTGCGTGGAGATGCCGGTGCATATCAATCCTCTCCGAAATGGCAGGATTTTCTTATTACAGATGCAGTAAACTCTTGGTTCAACGGTAGCCCCAATTATGGGTTAGCATTAAAACGTGAGTCTGGGACGAATGGAAGTGTAATTATATGCTCATATGAATTCGGAATTGACTATCGTCCATATTTCATCATATTCTATAAAGAACCCGTTATTAATGAAGGCGTTTACAGGTTAAAAAATGTTTACAATGGGCTATATTTAACTACAGGTGGAACGTCATACCTGACGGGTGCCCCCATTCAGCAAAATGCATTGAAGGATGGCAATGATATAACTCAACTTTTCAAGATTACATATATACAGGATTATAGTAATGAGAGATATTACGATATCCGTCCCATGACAAATTCCGCATTGGGCTTATATGCTCCGCTTGCGTCAAGCAGTACACACACGGTAACGGCAAACTCAATGGCAACCACCGATGGTTGGTTTGATATTCCGCAGACACAGAGATGGACGATACAAACAAACGCCAGCGAGGGTTACGTGACATTATTGAATGCATTTTCAGACAATGGAGGATATCTTGTAACTCCATCTAATAGTACAAACGGTGCTGCAATTACAACTACAACAACGCTCGGCACAAACTGCAGATGGATTTTAGAGAGATATACAGGTGAAAAATTAGACAGTGTTGGAATGACATCGTATAAATCCAGTGTAGAGCGTGGTCAAAGTTTTACTTATGCCGCCTATATGTATGATGATAGAATTGGTGTTAATGGTCCGGTCACGTATAGGGTTGGAAATAATGACTACTCAGCTACAGATAAGGCAACAATTGATCCAAACACAGGCGAGTTAACTGCTTTTAAAAGCGGAGCAATTAAAGTCGGAGTTACTTATTCAAACGCTCCATGGATTTGGTGGTATAGTATTAGAATCACGCCATATTATGGTTGTAAACCGTATAACAATATATCATCAGTAAATGATAGCAATTATAGTAATATGAATTGTCATGGTTATGCTCTTTGGTCTACAAAAAATTTATATAGTAATTTATGGTTTTCAATAAGTAGTACTCAACTGAATCAAATGCAAAACTCAAACCAATTTCTTGAAATAGTACAACCACAATTTGAAACATGGCTTGATGATAATATTGGTTCAGATAAATGGGAAAATGTAACAAATAATGGTGGAATTAATGCAACATTGTCGAACAATCAGTGGTTAGTTGTTATGAGAGTGGGATTTCATCCGGAATTTGCAGGAACTAATTATTGGTTCGATTATCATTTTTGGTATCGGACAGATAGCGGCGAATGGGTGAACAAACATGGTTATAATTCATACAGCCAACGACTGGGAACAGACTTACCAACGAATGACGCTTCAATTGGATGGAATTGTAACGTAAGTCAATATTATAACAGCAATCTTGTGTATTATCGAATTACTGAATAAGGAGATGAACGAACATGAAAAGAATAGCATTTGTAGTAGTATGTTTATTAATTATATTGTGTGTTAGTGGATGTGCAAATTCGCAAGCAACCACTGGACATGAATCTACAACAAATATTAACGAGGGTAATTCAATGGAAACTGATTTTTTTGATTTAAATATGAGTCATAAACCAACAAGAAATGATATTTTAAAAGTCCATAAAAATATGTCATTTTGTTCAATAATTGATATAATTGGAAAGCCTCATGGATACGCTGATTATGTAAGTCATGGAATGGCCTATAAATGGATTACCGTAGAGGGGGATGTATATACGATAATGTTTTTACCTAATGATACAGTTCCCAATACTGCAACAATGAGCTTGAGCGAGTATAATCAATATACAGTGGCGGTGAGTGATCCGACAATTTCGATTGAAGATTAAGCTATGAAATATCAAGAATATTTTGATAATGCTAAAGAAAATCATCCAACTGAGGAGCAAATTATGAGTGTTCAATCTGGGATGACTTTATCCGAAGCGATAGATATCATAGGTAAACCACACGGATTTGGACCTACATCAGGCATTATGACGTTGGAATGGGAGGCTGATACCGGTAAAGTATATGTTGCAATGGTGGCATTGCCCGATGAAAAGATCGACATCGGAATACCGTCTACTGTTGAGAACATATTATCCTATGGAGTTATCCTTGCAACCCCAAGCATTATGCGAGATAATATTCATAACAAATAAATGTGCAAAAGCCTACGTATACAACAATGTGTAATTGCAATGGGTTACAGATGCCCAAAAGTAATTTCCGTAAGCTTATATTCCTTTCTGCTTACCTAATTCAATAATAGAAGTATCCACTTCAAAGAATATCATAAATGGAATATTGATTTCTTTGATGCAGGGTTATTGAATGATACTTTTCGACAATGAGGGTTATCTCCTGGTATCTTTAGGAGATAACCCTTCCCTTTATAACGTTTGTCATACATAATCAGACTGCTTTGATGGTTTATCAATCATGTGCCGATTTTTGATGTCCACAGTGGTCTCCGCGCTGACATGACCTATCATGGCGGACAGCGTTTTGATGTCCATGCCGTTTTCCAGTGCCATGGTGGCAAAGGTGTGGCGCAGGTCGTGAAACCGCACCCGCTTGCAGTTTGCGCGTTCCAGTATCTTCTGAAACCGATGATAGACCGCCGAAGGGTGACGCGGTTGCGTGAGGTCACAAGCGGGGACGGGAAAATCCACTCGCTGTCGGTTCGCGTTTTCAGTTCTGCCAGCAGTTCTTTCATTTCGGGCGGCAGCAGAATCATGCGGTTGGAGGATTTTGTTTTCGGTGTGGAGATCAGCACCTTCCCGTTGACCTTCAGCACCTGCCGCGAGATGTGAAGCTCACCTGTTTTCAGATTCAGATCCCGCCATTTCAGCGCGAGAATCTCGCCTCGCCGCATGCCTGTTGTCAGCTCCAGGAGGAAGAGCTCGTAATATCCCTCCTCTCTTGCCTGTATGAGAAACCGCGTGATTTCCGGTGGAGTCAGTACCTGCATTTCCTTTGCCTTTTTCGGCGGCAGCTTGCACCCGACGGCGGGATTGATGCGGATCAGCCCTTCGGTTACCGCTTTTTCAAGTGCCGTGCGGCAGGTCGTATGACAGGAGCGCACCATGCGGTCGGACAGTCCTTCTCCGAATTTATCGACATGCTTTTTCCGTCCGCTCTTTTTGAGCCGTGCGTAAAACTGTTGCAGGTCGTTCTGCGTCAGCTTGTTCAGCGGGATGTTGCCGATAGACGGGATGATGTGCGTATAAATCCTTCCCGAATAGCACGCCTGTGTGGTCGGGCGGAGCTTGGGCGCGGAATAATTCTGATACCAAAAGTCAATCCAGTCGCTAAGCGGCATGTCCGGCTTGATTTTCTCGCTCCGCCGTCCGCATTCCTCCCGCAGTTTCGCCAGCTTTTCCTGACATTCGGTCTTGGTGTGCGCCGTCACGTTTTTCGTTTGGGCATAGCCGTTTTCCTTGTACCCGACGACAATTCTGCCTTCCCACCGCCCGTCCTTGCGTTGAAAGACACTGCCGTCGCCTTGCTTTTTCTTTGCCATTTACTCATCCTCCAGTTTCAGTTTTTTGACCATACCGCCGACAATCGCGGCGGCGTTTTTCTGCATGTCACCTGTCACGTGCGTATAGGTGTCAAGCGTGAAGCTCGCGTTTGTGTGTCCGAGAATGCCCGAAAGCGTTTTCGGATCGACTCCGCCTTTCGTGGCGTGGGTGGCGAAGGTGTGGCGGAGGTCATGAAAGCGGATGCGCGGCAGCTCCGCATTTTTGAGAATCGTGTGCAGTTTTTGGTATGCCGCTGCCGGATTCATCGGCAGGTTGGGGTTGCACGGATTGTAGAACACCCACTCATTCAGCGCGTTTTCCTTGCGTTTGGCAAGCAGTGCGGCAAGGGTCGGCGGCAGGACAATTGTCCGTTTGCCCGCGCCCGTTTTGGTTTCGCCGATCTGAATTTTGCCGTTTGTGACGGCGGAGAGTGACCGTTCCACCCGCAGTCGGCGGTTTTCAAAGTCGATGTCGCTCCATTTCAGCCCGCAGATTTCGCCGCGGCGCAGTCCCGTCATACATTCCGTATAGAAAAAATCCCGCCAATCGGGGTAGGCTTCGATCATGCCGAGAAATTTCTCAAGCTGACCGTCGTCCAACACCTGTTTGTCGGGATAATTTGGCTTCGGCACCGTTGTGCCGTTTGTGGGATTGCGCACGATGAGCCGTTCCTTCACCGCCGCGTCGAGTGCTTCGTGAAGCATCATGTGGATGCCGCGAACCATGCTGTCTGCAAGCGTTTTGCCTTTGATTGGGTCTTCGCGAACGCGCCCCTCCTTTTTGAGCTTGTTGTAAAGTTTCTGAATATCCGCCGTTGTCAGCGATGTTAGCGGCTTTTTGCCAAGGTGGGGCTTGATATAGTGGTTCACAATCATGCGGTAGCTTTGCATGGTGCTCTCCCGCAGGGTAAAGATCATATATTCGTCCAGCCACTTGTCAAGCCATTCGCCGAGCGTCATGCGGCTGTCCTCGCAGAGATCGACATCGCGGTAGGTTTCAATCGCGCGGTGCAATTTGTCAAGCGTTTCTTTTTGCGTTTTGCCGAACACCGATTTGTGCATCGGCGTTCCGTCGTTTTTGTGACCGATCACAATGCGCGCTTCCCAGCGTCCGTCCGAACGCTTGCGCACCATGCCGTCACCTTGCGGTCTTCGTTTTGCCATTGTTATTCTTCCTTTCGTAAGTTTTTTTCGCCCACTGCAAAGATACCACAGGTTCGAGTGAATATCCAGCGGTCGGGCGAAGAGTTATCAATTTGTTATCAACTGCTTTTTGGCGATAAAAAAGAACGGCGGAGAAATACTCCCCACCGTTCCCGGTTTTCCTGATTCAGTTACTTGCCCTTGCGACCGACCACAACACCCGATTTCACAGGGAAATCAGGATCGTTTTTTGTCATGGCAAGAAGGCGGCAAGCGGCTCCTACCGGATGATTTCTGCCGGCTTCCCATGCCTCCACGGTTTTTTTTACGGAAACACCCATATACTGCGCAAACAGCACCTGCGTCATTCCGGTATCGGTACGGATTTGTTTGATCTCGTCCGGTGAAAACTGATCGACCGGATGAATGGTCATCACGGTTACCCGTGCCTTGCCTTTTCCTTTTTCAAAGTCAATCGCCTGATTCAGTCCCGTTTTGATATCGTCGAAAATGCTCATGGGTTCTTACCTCCTCCCGTTGCGTTTTCTTTCAGCTGATCTTCAAGCACCTTGATCAGCTGTTTTAATTCATTACATTCCGCATCAGATAGATTATCCTTCTCATTCTTAGCATATGCAGTGAGCAGAAAAATCTTTTCATATACTTCGAAATCCACATAAATTACACGGACACTTCCGCTTTTGCCTCTTTTCTCAAATGCAAATCGCATCTTTCTGATTCCGCCGGTTTTTCGCATGACATCACCGATTTTTGGATCAGCCAGAAGCTCTTCCTGCAATCTGCGAAGGTCAGAATCATTCAATCCAAGGTCTTTCCAACGACTTCTGAAAATCGGAAGCTCAACAAAGATGCGTGTCATAGTAATCTCCTATCTGCTTGATGCAATATTATTATACCCTATTTAATAGGGTTTGTCAATGCCTGCACGAAATATTATAAAAAAATTATTTCACATCTGCATCACCACGCCGTCCCGCTTTGCCTGTTCCTCGCGGCGTTGCCTGCGGCTGATGACGGGTTCGCCTGACGGCGCATGAATTTCTTCCGCGCGCTCGTCGATGATGTTTGCGGCGTAATAAAAAAGATCGCACAGACCCGTGAAGATCTGTGCGTTCAGCCCGCTTTGAATATTTCGGATTGCCTCCTGCGCGGGCGCGTAGTTTTCCTCGGCAGCGGAAGTCAGAAGTTCCATGCCGTGCTCCCAATCATCGCACGTATAGCAGTAAAACAGCCCGACCTGCGTGCGCGCCCAGAGGTCGGATGCGGCGGCTTTTTCAAGATGAGCAAGCCCCTGTTCGGCCTGCCCGTTTTCATAATACAGTTTTCCGATCTCATATTCCGCCGCAATGCAACCGTGTTCCGCCGCACGCATGAGGTAGGACAGCTTCACATTCGGCATCCGTTTGTCGGTCTGCATGGCAAGTTCGTACTCTGCGTAGGCGTGATTTTTGTCCGCAGCCATGCGCAGATATTTCATTTTGTCGCTCGGCTTGTCGGTAAACTTTCCGTCGCGGTAGCCCTTGTAGATCAGATACATCGCCGCGGCACTCCCTTTGTCGGCGGCAACTTTCCATAAATATTCCGCCTCGTCTGCGTCATCTGCCTTTTCGTAATAATGCCGACCGAGCGCGATCAGGGCATCGACGTCACCGAAGTCGGCGCGGATTTCAAGGAGCTTCAGGTCTTCTTCCGGCAGGCATTTCGCGCAAGGGTTGCCTCGGCAAAGACAGAATTTCCGCCGCCGCACGCACCACTTCATTGCGGACAGATTTGAATTCCTTGTTATCCTCAAGCGGAATTTTCTCCGGCATGACATCGGTATAGGTGCGATACACCTCGCACTGACAGCGATACCACAGGTCATACAGCTCCGCGATTTTTCCGTCCGCCGAGAGCAGTTTCACGATTTCATTTGTGAGCTGCTTTGCGGATTTGTCCAGATAGCCATAGACTTTTTTGCCCTTGTGCGAAGCAATTTTTTCGCAGAGGAGCGCAAACTTCTGATAGAGCTCGTGAGAAATTTCATTCCCACCCGCACGAATCTGTGCGGTCAGCTCCCGCATCTTTGCGCGAAATGTCTCTTTCAGATCGTCCCGCGCCTGCGTTTGCCCGCGATAAACCGAGAGCAGTTCCTGACGGAAAATGTCCGCCGCCATCACCTTTTTGATGTCGTGAATCCCCGTCTGCGAGAGATACGGCTCGCACGGATTTTTCGACCACACCATCATATGCGCGTGCGGATTGGTTTCCTTGTTGTGGTAAGCCGCATACCAACGAAGATTTTCGGGCGCGATATGCATCGCTTTTGCAATATCATTGCGACGGGAACGGAGCAGATGCATCCACTGTGCGGCGGAATTATAGCCGAGCCGTTCGGCATCCTCCCGCTTCAGCGAGAAGATGAGAGTCCACACATTGCCCGAATGGTTGTCTATCTCTTGGCTGACTTTCGCAAGGTCAACGCTCACGCCTTCGTCCGAGAACAGTCCGCAGGAGCCTTTGCGCTGACCGATATAGTTCACCATGCCGCCGCGCAAAAGTTCCACGCCTTCGCGCGTTGCGATATATTCCGCGTAACCGCCGCGACCTCTTCCGTCCTCGGTTTTGTGACCGCGCTTGTAATACGGCGCTTTCAAAATCAGTTTTGCCATAAAAATCACCTTCCTTTGTTCAGTATTTCATCCGTTCGGATGGTTCCGTTTGTTTCTTTGACCTCGCGCACCGAGTCATTACGCATGTTGTCAATCTCTGCGGGACTGAACTCAAAGCAGTCCGCGACCGCGTGCGCGAGCAGATTCTGATCGACCGCCAGCTTGAAAAGCAATCGGGCAAGCCGTTCTTCACTGTCCCGCACCTTGGCGGAAATGACCGATTCAAGCGCGGGCGTGAGGAACTTTACCGAGTTGTTCCGCCGCAGATATTCCAGATAAAAATCAATGGCATCGCGGATAAAATCGTTCCGTGATGCCATTTTGAGTGTTTCGGAGAACCTGTCGCAGTCCTCCCATTGATCGACGCGAAGCCGGACGCCTTTCGACGGCATCGCGTCATTTTGCTTTTCTTTTGTCATAATTTCAACCTTTCTGTTTTCGTTGTCCTACGGTTCGAGACACGGAAAAAGTCCGATTTTCCAAGGGATTTTCGTGTTTGAGACCCGCAGGCAGTCTTTTTCGGCATACGCGAGACACGAGTGGCATTTTCGCAAAATCGTAAAAGCCCTCGTATTTCGCCGTCAAATCCCCGCTCGGCGTTGCCGTGCGGTGTAAATTGCCGCGTCCGAGACACGGCTTTATCCTGCTACCAAATAATCGACCGTCAGACCCTGTCATAGCGGGTCTGTTCGTCGAGCCATTCGAGCAGTCTGTCCCGCGGAATAATGATGCGTCCCGTCACGATTTTCAGCTTCGGGAAGTTCTGCTCCCGCACCAGCTCGTAGGCACTGGCACGGGAAATGCCGAGCAGGTCTGCCACATCCATCACGGTCAGGTACATCGGCAGTTCCTCCCGCGTTTTGTATATCGAGTGCTTCATCTTACGCGCCTCCTTTCCTTTTTTCGTATTTTTCAAGCGCGGCTTTGAAGTTCATCCGCGCTGATGCTTCCCGTATCTGTTTCTCAAAATATGCCTGCTCCACCGGTGCAAGCGGGCAGAGCGTATAGAGCAGGCTTCCGTTGTGCGTGCGCCCGTCCCGTGTTTTCACCGTCGTGCGCTCGGTGGTAATCAACCCTTTGCGCACAAGCCCCTCCACGTGCTTTGCCACCGTGTTGTTGCTCATGTTCACCGCCTCGCCGATGGTGGCATAGCTCGGATGGCACTGAAAGGTTTTTCTGTCCTCGCAGTACATCAGATAGGTGTAAACAAGAATTTCACCCGCGGTCAGCCCCAGGCGAAAAATGCTTTTCGGCATCGGAAAATATTCGCCGGGAATGTCGCGGGCGTTGTGGTAATAAAATGTTCCGTACTGTTTTCTCAATAAAAATTCCTCCTTGCAAAAAAATAAGAGTGCCGATCTCTCGACACTCTTGTGTACTGTTTTGTTATTTGATCAGCAGATGCGCATGCGGGAAACCGTAAATCCATTCCGTGCGGTAACCTTCGGGAACGAGTTCGGGTTCGACCCGGATCAGGTCGTAAGGAACGAAGTCCTCAACCGTTTTGAGCTTTGACAGGAGCCTTCGACTGTCCTCGTATAGCAGGCTTGCGAAAAGCAGATGCCGCGCCGACTTGATATCGTATTTCGATTTGTCGGGATGGTCGATCTCGTCAATGAGCATGCAAAGGATATGGTCGTTTGCAACATTCCGCGAGACCGTTTTGAGGCAGGCTCGGTAGACTTCATTTGCCTCCTCGCAGAGGATCATCTTCTCGTCATCCGAGGCATTTTTCATAGCCGTCTGCATCGCCGTGATCTTTGTGTGCGCGTCCTTAACCGCTTTTATGATATTTTGCTTTTTGTGCGTATCGTTCTGACCTGCGTCTGTGGGATCAAGCCCGAACAGCTCGGACACGGGAAGCGTCCTTGTGTAGGCTGCTCTGCCGGCAAAGGCATCCGCCGCATCGTGAACGAAAGCCATAGGCGCTTCAAGGTGAGCGTTGTTCTCGCCTGCATCGGGGCTTTCATCGCCCACGATATATTTGTAGAAGGCAGGCAGATTCCCACCGTGATTTTTCTTGTAATCCTTGCGGTAATGGCGCAGGCGGGAGAGCACCTTGCCCGAATCGACAGAGTACAAGCGCTTTGCCTTGTCGATCTCCATTCCCGATAGTACCGCGAGAATGCAGATGTCGTGATAAATATCCATCGGATGATGCTCGCCCTGCTTCTCGCTAAATAGCCCGTCCCACAGCAGGCAGTTGAGGAACTGCGAGAGATTGACGATCTCCCCGATCTTATTTTTGGCAATGACCTGATCGAGCGCCGCAAGGCTTTTCGGTGTGTTCTCGTAGTCGGTCTTGCCGACAGGCTCTGCCTTGCAGACGGGGACTTTGAGAATATCATAGCAACCGGTCACGCCTGCGATGATCAACTCGTCATCCGTGACGAGCATGGAGTCGGAGTCATAATCACATCCGTTAAGCCTTTGCTGAATATTGCTTTCAATTGCATTCACGCAAATAATATTTGGAGTGAGATTAAAGTAGCGCAGAAGGTCATAGCAGTGTGCGTTCTGCGCGAGGTAGAGGTTGCCCATGGTGATGTGAGGACTTCGCGCGCAGAGCACCATCTCACCGTGAGCAAAGCCCGTGGTGCAGACCTGTCCGTCATCCAATGAAAAGGAAAAGGTCGGCTCGTAGCTCTCATCGGTGAGCGCCCAGAGAAATTCGTAGGCGTTACCGAACAACACCTGATAATTGCCGCTGACCGCGATCCGTCCTTTTCTCAGCCGTTCCTTAAAATACCTGACGGTGTCGCTGCGGAAGGATTTGTAGAACTCGGTCTGCTCAAACAGCGGCGTGCGACAGCTCATATCAAGAACGGTATCCCGGCGGTATTTGGCAAGGTCGGGGACTTCATTTTCCGCAATGGTGGCGTGGTCTGTGGTCATATTGATCTGATAGCGCAGAAAGGGAGAACGGTTCAGCATATCCTGAAGATACTCAAAGGACGGCTCAAGGAGCTTGCCGACGCCCTCGCGGGTGAGCCCGATGGTATTGAGGAGCTGATAGTTGGTATACGCCATCATGCCGTCCATCAGCGGAGCATCGTGGTCAGCCTTGACAACACCGAAGACAGAGCTGTTCTTGCCCTCGTAGAGCGCATCGAGAAAGCGTTTGCACTTCTGCTCGAATGGCATATCATTTGGCATAAACTTGAAGTACTTCACACTGCTCTCGGTGATAACAAGCTTGATGTCCTTGATATCGCGCGCCGTGGTATAGCCCGCAAGCCGGCTTACCTGCGTGATATCGTTATCATAGAACCAATCCTGCAGGTTGGTGTTGAATGCGCAGGTCTTGAAGAAACGGTTGCGCAGAAGCATCATACCGCGTGTGCCGTATCCGTTCACATTGAATATCTCAGCGTCCAGCAGAGCCTCGCCGTCCCAGATGACGTTTTCGATCTCGGTTTCTTCCTCCTCTGCCCGAAGGTCGTGCGTGTCGGTTTCCTTGACGCATATCACATTTTCGGTAAAGCGACTGACTCTGTCGCAAATGATGAGGATGGATTTCTTGGGAAGCCTGATCGTGCTCTCGATGCTGCTGAGCGTGAGTGCGATATACGCCTGCCAGGAAGCCTGATCGGAGGCATTGTCGGCAGAAAGATCGCAGGAGCTCCACGCCATCATGTCCGCATACAGCGGTTCGGCAATAAAGAGGCAACGACCGTCGCGGCTTGCACCAGCGCTTCGCTTGTAGCGAACATAATGGATGCCGTCAATACCGAAGCCGTAGGTGTAAAGATGCTCACGAATCTCCCGGCAGCTGATATCCGTGGGAATGGTCTTGTCGCTTCGCTTATATGAGCGCGTATCGGCATCATATTTGAAATACTTGCCGAGGATTCCTTCCGCAATCGGTTTTTCCACGGGTGTATAGCCGCTGTTCTCCCGGAAGGATACGTCTATGGCGATCAGCGTCGGCTCGCCGCCTACGGTGCCGATACAGACATGATCCTGCATATCCGCGTCGGTAACGCTGTGACCGTTCAGAACGTAGCGGTTGCCGTATGACTCGTACAGCTTGATCGCGCGGTTGAAGGAAAGGCTCACAACGGCGCGGCAGAATCGCTTCTTGCCGTCAAGATAAGGATAAGCAAGCTCGCTTTTGTGCCGATCGTACACCTCTGCGAGCTTTAAGGTGTCAAGACTCTCATCGAGAATGCCTCTGAACGCCTTGGGATCGGGCTTGCCATCTTTGGTGGCGGTAAATCCGTCATTTTTGAACACCACGCTGCCTTCGAGAGACATAATGCGCATGCTTTCGTATTTTTTCGTCGCCATTGTAACACCTCCTTCTTCTGTGATGCTTTGACTTTACCATGTTTTGCGACTTGATCAAGATACTCTTGCGGATTGAATTTCGGACAAAGGGGAGACATTGACTGTCAAGGCCTCAGAATGAGGCCTTGCTTTGAAAACAGCATTATCCCGGGCTTCACGCCTTCATTCTGATGGCATGAACGCCGAAAGCGGCACAACAAAAAGTCGCTTTGACGAAAGAGCCGATTTTTCCGCTCGGATAGTATCTCTACCATTTATCCGAAATCACGCTTTTGCACGAAACGACACAAAAGGCACTGTTTTCAGGGCTTTTCCGGCTTTTCAAAAAGCTTTTCTCGAAATGCCGAAAAAGAAAACTGTAAATTTGAGCATCGAAAATGCAGTTTTGTGTTTAACCTTTGCTTTTCGCGAATAAATCCGCGTCCATAGCTAACGCCTTTTCTTTGACTACAGCGAGGGAGATGTTGGGGGATGAAAGGTCAAAACAAATGATTTTATAAAATGTATTTTGGCTTATTTGAAGCACCCAAGAGCTTTTCCGCCCTCTGCCTTTCACACCTCCCTGCACCACTTTTTTCTTGGCGGCGGTCACGGTATAATTATTCCTCGGGACGGTGTTGAAATCCCCGATAAGCTTTATCATGTAACTTTCGAAAAGAATCTCGATAATATCCTCAAAGAAGTAATATCCTCTGCTTGCGGCGTGGTTTTTCTCACAGACAGCTTTCAGGACCTTGAGGACTATCTCGAATGGAAACAAATTCACCGCAAGAATTGGGACAAAATATTTCTGCTGACTATCAACACAAAGCTGTGCCGTAAACAGGGCATCGGCATTTGTAAAATATCCCGTGACAGGGAATTCATTGCTCAAAGCGTCCCTCCCGAGGCGATCGTCGCCTGCGAGAATTTTCAAGAACGGCTTGCTTCAAATCGTCACGGTAATTAAGCAAGGCAAACGCCTGATTTTTTCTGAATTTTAAAGGCAGAGAGCTGTCACAGATATTATTTTCAAGATCCTTGATTCGCTGTTTCAGATATTCTTCTGTCGT
>ENA-ORPK01000513-ORPK01000513.1-human-gut-metagenome-genome-assembly--contig:-NODE-513-length-36084-cov-2.940187_pt1 | contig 36084 bp, 38 predicted proteins | sample MGYA00242139_ERZ509068 | MGnify/ENA primary metagenome ERZ509068 (study PRJEB26280, sample SAMEA2338687) | human gut metagenome | biome: human gut; feature: human-associated habitat; material: faeces...
CATCATCACAAATTTTGTGACAATCTGAAATTGTCATATCTTCAGGGAAAAGCATCGTAACTTCAATATCCTTTAAAGGACCTGAACGACGAGCTTTTAAATTTTTGAAGCCACGCAAACATTCATTATTATATGAATTAATTATAGTTTTTATTGCCTCAATGTCTTCTGTTGGCAAAGTCCCGTCAAGAAGGTTATTTAGCGTATCTTTTGAGATTCCAAATCCGGCTTTCAAAACAAAAATAGCTACCAAAATCGCAATTATAGGGTCTAAAATTGCAATTCCGGTTACTTTAATTAATACTAATCCTAAAAGCACGCCAAGAGATGAATAAACGTCAGTTCTCAAATGTTCGCCGTCTGCGTGAAGAGATACCGACTCTGATTTTTTAGCAATTTTAAACAAGTACGAACTAACCAAAATATTTGCAACTACCGCAAACAACATTACCACAATACCAAGAGAGGTGTCCACTTCAATTGTTTGGTGAAAAAATAATTTTTTGCAGGCTTCCCAAATAATGAACATTCCGGCAAAAATAATCAAACCGCCTTCGATAAATCCTGACATATCCTCATATTTACCGTGCCCAAACGGATGAGTTTTGTCAGCCGGTTCAGATGATTTCATGACCGCAAAAAATGTTAAAACAGATGCCAAAAAGTCACTCATTGAGTGGATAGCTTCTGAAATAATACTTATGCTCCCAGAAATTGAACCTGCAATAAGTTTTAAAATAATTATGATTGCGTTTGAGGTTATAGATAATCCGGCTACTAATTTTTTTTCTGTATTAATATTCATTTTTACCTTCTTTGTGTTTTTGCTCGTAAACTCTATGGTCAGGTTGGGCAATAGAATAAACCAATGTAGTATAAAGAATGATACAATTTTAGAATTTTTTCAGTTTTGCATAAGATGCATCCATAGCTTTTACACCTTGTTTTCCAAAATCAATTGTGTACATCATACTGTCACCGATTTGGGTTACATCTTGAATATGTCCGATACCGAGTTTGTCATGGAAAACTCTTTCCCCAACATTAAATACATATTCAATCGGAGTAGTTGTTTCCATTTTGCGTTGGCGTTCGGCTTCTTTAGCTTGTTGCATACGCTCTTTTTGTTTTTTCTCTTCAAGCATGCGCTTAATTGCGTTGTCTTTGAAAAATTCTTTAACCTTTTCTTCATCACGTTGTTTATTCGCTTGTGATTTTACCAAAATCGTGCGAGATGGTGTTCTGTGTGGTTGTTGAGAGTATGCGGAATTTTGTCTTTGTCTATCACTTTGAGATTTGCCTGTTGCAAGTCCTCTTGTTGGGGCAACAAAGCCTTTCCCAAAACCTGATGAAGGTTTTATATAGCCAAAACTATCTGATTGGGCAGCAGAATATGAGTAATTTGATTTACCTGTTCTTGCTTTTGAAACGGCATTTTGGAATGTTGAAGTTCCGCTTGTAGAGCCTTCAAATCCGATTTTGTTCAACAATTGTGGTGGAATTTCATCAATAAATCTTGATGGGTTGTAATACTTGTATTCGCCCCACATTTGACGGCGTTTTGCAGATGTCAGGTAAAGTTTTTCTTCTGCACGAGTAACCCCAACGTACATCAAGCGACGTTCTTCTTCCATTTCTGACGGGATATTGAAGGTTCTTTGGTGCGGAAATACACCTTCATCACAGCCGGCAAGGAATACAATCGGAAATTCCAAACCTTTTGCAGAGTGTAAAGTCATCAAAGTTACGTTGTTGGAGATGTCTTCCATTCCGTCCAAATCTGACACGAGAGCAACTTGTTGCAAAAACTCACCCAAAGCATTGTCGCTTTCTTCCGGAACAAATTCGCCCGCAACATTTACTAATTCCTGCAAGTTTTCAATATCAGCTTCACTTTCAGGTGTGTTTTGTGATTGTAATTCTGCCAAATACCCTGTTTTTTCGATAACAAGAGTTACGAAATCTTGCAAAGAATAAGAGTCTTTCGCATTTACAAACTTCAAAATCAACTCTGAAAAATCTTTCAATTTTGAACGAGTTCTTGGCGGAATTTCAACTGCGTCCTCAATTCTTTGACATGCTGCAAAAAGGCTGATATCTTCTTTGTCAGCGAATTCTGCCAAATTCTTAACCGTCGTATCACCGATTGCACGTTTTGGAACGTTTACAATCCTTCTGAAACTTTGTGAATCATCAGTGTTGTAGATTAATTTCAAGTACGCAATAATGTCTTTTACTTCTTTTCGGTCGTAGAATTTTAGCCCGCCGTAAATTTTGTATGGAATTCCGGCGCCCATGCAAGCTTCTTCAAGCGCACGAGATTGCGAATTTGTACGGTAAAGAATTGCGTAGCGGTTGTAATCTCCGCCTGAATCTTGCTTAATTCTGCTTGCAATAAAGTTTGCCTCGTCAGCTTCATCTTGTGCTTCAAAATAGTCGATAAGTTCTCCGTCGCCTTTTTGAGAATAAAGAACTTTATCAACACGCTCTGTATTGTTTTCAATGATTGCGTTTGCGACGTTCAAGATGTTTGCAGTTGAACGGTAATTTTGTTCAAGTTTGATTAATTTTGTTTTTTTGAAATCTTTTTGGAAGTTCAAAATAATCGTGTAATCAGCGCCACGCCAACTGTAAATTGACTGATCGACATCGCCTACAACGCAAAGTGAACGTTCATCAGGAATTTCAGGTTCAAGGTTTGTGTAAAGCATATTGATAAGTTTGTATTGAGCCATGTTGGTATCCTGAAACTCGTCGACCAAAATGTGTTGAAATCTGTCATAGTATTGTTGGCGAACTTCTTTGCACTGTTCGAGAAGTTTTACGGTCAACATCAACATGTCGTCAAAATCGATTGCGTTGTTGTTGTTTAGCGAATTTTCGTATTCTTCATAAATCGCTGCGATTTTTTGTGACTTGAAATCTCTTGCAAAGGTTGCAAATGTATATGCATCTTGCATCTTGTTTTTAGCGTTAGAAATAACTGTTTTCACAAGTTTTGGTGCATAAACTTTGTCATCAAGATTAAGTTTTTTGATAGCCTGTTTAATTACGGCGTTAGAATCTGTTTCGTCGTAAATAGAAAAGTTTTTATCAAGTTTTTTGCCTGATTGAAAGCTGTAATTTTCAATATTTTCTCTTAAAATTCTTCCGCAAATACCGTGGAATGTGCCGACCCACATATATTTTACGACGTTTTCGCCCAAAATATTGCCTAGACGTTCTTTCATCTCTTTTGCGGCTTTGTTGGTAAATGTTACGGCTAAAATGTTTCGAGGTTTAACCCCATTTTGTATGAGGTAAGCAATCCTTGACGTTAATAATTTCGTCTTCCCGCTGCCTGCGCCTGCAAGGACAAGCAAAGGCCCCCTAACTGTTTCTACGGCTTCTCTTTGTTCTTTGTTAAGATTATCTAATATATTTCCCATATCCCTATTCCCAAAATCAAATTTTTGTGATATAATCAGCATAAACTAAAAATGTATAGATTGCAATCAGAAAGTAGGAAAAATGACAGAAACTGATATGACAAAAGTATTTATGGGATCAGAAAACGAAAACAAAGAAAAACAAAGCTCAATCGTTGTTCCGATTGATGAAGATATGGATACTGTTTCATCAGGTTCACCGGATACAGTTGATGAACTTGCTATGGAATTAGCAACTATTCAGCAGTCCGCTAAGCGTATAGCAATTATCGGAAGTCGTAATCTTCCTATTACTCACCAGCAGATGATTGAAACATTGGCAACAGCTCTTGTTATGCAAGGCAATACAATTATTACATCAGGTGGTTCATCAGGTACTAACGCAGCTGCAATTCGTGGCGCAATGAAGGCTAACCCTGATAAATTGAGAGTTATTTTACCTCAGACAATTGGTCAACAGCCGTCAGATGTTCAAAACCAACTTATTGGTGTGCCAAATATTATTGAACACCCTGACAGAGCTATGATGACTTTGGCAGATGCTTCAAGAGTTTGTAATAGAGAAATTATTGATGATTGTAATCAATTAATCTGTTTCTTGTCACACACAAGTAAAACTTTGCACAACGCTGTTCAATACGCAGAAGAAGGGCATAAAGTTATTACAGTGTTCTATTTGGATTAATAAAGTGAAAAGTGAAAGGTGAGAAGTGAAAAGACCATTACAGTAATGATCTTTTGATTTTGTGCATAAGTATGACTGACAACCTTAAAAAACTTACCGGTAAAAATAAAAACGACTATGAAGCTGTTGCAAAACACCTCGTAGATGATTGTGATGTCGAATTATTCAAAGAGCTTGTCGATAACGACGATTTTCTTTTCGATTTTGTCAAAAACAATGTCGCACAAAGGCTTGAAAATGCGGTTAATCAGAATAATTACCAAAACTTGATTGAATTTCTGAAATATTATTCTCAGTCTTATGAAGATGCAATAGTTGGTTCGCTTGTGAAATACGCTGATGAGGACTTGACAGATTTGATGTTGGATAAGTTTGAAAACGGTTGTGATAATGAAAAAGCTTATGCTGCAAAATATTTTGCTAAAATTCAAGACCCGCTTGCGTATGAGTTTTTGAGGTTAAATTCTTATTCTGATAACGAGTTTTTGGCGCAGAATTGTGCAATGACGCTTGGGGCGTGGCATGACGAAAAAAGTTTTGACGAAGCGATTGAAAAACTTCAAAATTCTGATGATTTTGAAAAGTTGTCTGCTGTAAAATTTTTGACTGCTTATGGCGATAAAAAAGCTGTTCCTAAGCTTTTTGAGGCGATGAAAAATTCGACAATGGCGGAAAATATTGCAGGCGAAATTCCGTATCTAGTACCACTTTACGAACTTATTAAAAGTGATTATGAAAATGCTTTGTTAGCGATTATTTATATTACAAATGCGCTCGGCGAAATTTTGCCACTTTCGGTTGTGTTTGATTTTGAGCTATTTGAGGTGTTTGAAGATCTTATCAATAATCATGAAGACAGTAAAATGGCAATAACACTTCTTAATGCAAAGGGAAAATTTGAAACTTTGACAGAAAATGATGAATACCTTTTTGATGAGGACAAAAATACTAAAAATGAGATTTTTGACATCAAAAAACTTTTGAACAGTGCAAAGAAAAAAGATTTGGAAAAATATGTTAATGATGAGTTGAAAGAAGATAGTCCGTTTGTCTATACGGCGCTTGACTTTGCTACAGATGAACTTGCAATTCGAGAACTTTTGAAATCAAATAACCAAACACTAATTTTGAAAACGGCAGAAGTTCTGAAATCTCTCGGTAATTTTGATGAAACTGCTCGTACCGTAGCGCTTTTGAAGGTAACTGACATAAATATAAAAGCAATTATCAGGGCGTTGTAAGTTTTGTAATTGACAAAGTGTACTAAATGTAGTACAACATAACCCAAATGTGAGGGAACAAAACAATGAAAAATACAAAAGATTTTGACTTGTCGAAAATAATTGAAAGTGAACTAAAAACAGAAGAAGACATAAAAGAATGGTTGTCTTTAAATTTAGATGAGTATCTTCAAGATGGTGACTTGAATGCCTTTGTTCGAGCTTTAGAATATGTTGTGAGAGTTAAGGATAATATATCAAATATTTCTAGAAAAACGGGTATTTCGAGAAGTAATTTATATGCAATATTTAATGGAGATGTGACTCCTCAGTTTGATACTGTGTTAAAGCTTTTGAAGGAACTTGGTTATACTTTAAAAGTGGCATAATGTTTTTGTGTTATAATCAAATTATGGAATTTGCAGAAAAAACATTAGACTCGAAATTAATATTCGACGGAAGAGTTGTTAAATTGTACAAAGACAGTGTGGAATTGCCAACCGGACAAACTTCTTTTAGAGAAGTGGTTAAGCACTCAGGCGGTGTGGTTGTTTTAGCTTATAAAGGAAGTAAAATTCTTCTTGTGAAGCAATTTCGCTATCCTATGAAAGAGATTTTGTACGAGCTTCCGGCAGGCAAGCTTGAACCGAATGAAGATCCGTTTGAAGCAGCAAAGCGTGAACTTGAAGAAGAAACAGGTTATTGTGCAAACGATTGGACTGACTTAGGTTTTGTCTACACTTCTCCCGGTTACAGTGATGAAAAATTGTATCTTTACAAGGCTGAAAATCTAGAATTTACACATTGTCACCCTGATGAAGGTGAAATTTTAGAACCGTTGGAAATTGAGTCTGACGAAGTTGTTAAAATGATTAATGATGGCAGAATAATTGATGCTAAAACGCTTTGTGCGTTGATGAAATCACAGATTAAAGGATAAATTATGACAGGTAAAATTAAACTTGTTGCTACAGACATTGATGGAACGATTGTGAAATGGGATACGAGGGTTTCTGACGGGGTAAAAAATTGTGTTAAAAAACTGCAGGAAAACGGGGTTAAAGTTGTTCTTGTAACCGGCAGAATGCATTGTGCCACAAAACATTTGAGAGATGAGTTAGGGCTAAACTCGCCTGTTGTTTCATATCAAGGCGGTTTGATTAAAGATAGTGACGGGAAAACGCTTTATCAAGAAAATCTTGATAGTGGTTGTGCAAAAGAGATTATTGACTGGGCACACAAAAATGATGTTCATTTGAATTTATATATTGACGACAAGTTATATGTTGAAAAAGACGACGATTGCGTGAAAAGATATACTGATGGCAAGTTTGTGCCATATACGGTTTGTCCGTTTGAGTCGTTGAAAATTGAAAATGTGAACAAGATTTTGGCTATTGATTATGGAAATGCAGAACGTGTAACCGGCTGGGTTAGCGAGTTACAGGACAAATTCCCTGAACTTTATATTGTAAAATCAACTCCATTTTTCTGTGAAATTGGAAGCTCTATGGCTAAAAAATCATTGGGCGTTGAATTTTTGGCAAAACATTGGAATTTGTCACAAGATGAAATTTTGACAATCGGGGATCAAAATAACGATATTGAACTTTTGAAAGCCGGTGGTGTTAAAGTCGCAATGGGCAATGCAACCCCAGAGCTTAAAGAATGCGCAACATTTATAACTGATACAGTTGAAAATGATGGTTTTGTAAAAGCGATTGAAAAGTTCTGCTTGTAAAACCGATAGAGGAGAAATAATGTATAGAATTGGTTTAGGATACGATATTCATAAACTTACGACCGGAAGAGATTTGATAATAGGCGGGGTAAAAATTACCCATGAAAAAGGACTTTTGGGACATTCTGATGCAGATGTTTTAATCCATGCTATTATTGATGCAATGCTTGGGGCGTTAGCTCTTTCGGATATTGGGACGCTTTTCCCTGATACAAGTGAATTGTACAAAGATGCTGACAGTACAATACTTTTGCGCGATGTTTATAAGCTTATCAAAGAAAAAAACTATATGATAGAAAATATTGACAGTAACATTATTGCGCAACAGCCTAAAATGATGCCGTATATTCCAAAAATGAAAGATGTACTTTGCGAAATCTTGGAAATTGAGCATGATAGACTTTCAATTAAGGCAAAAACTAATGAAAAAATGGACGCAGTAGGTCAAGAACTTGCGATTGAAGCTCAAGCAGTGGTTTTGCTAAAAAAAGTGTAAATTATGAATGTTAAAAACAGGATTTTATCTGAAGCAGATAAAGATTATAAAAATTTTTCGCAATCATTAATTCCGAATATAGACAATGTTTTGGGAGTGCGACTTCCTGTCTTGAGAAAAATAGCTAAAGAAATTTATGCAAAAGGAAACTGGCAGGGATTTCTCAAGCAGACAGATTTTGAATATATGGAAGAAACCATGCTTCAAGCAATGGTTATTGGACTTATTAAAGATGAGCCGGAAAAAATTCTAGAATTGGTAAAAGATTTTGTTCCTAAAATAGATAATTGGTCTGTTTGCGACTGTTTTTGTACCGGGTTAAAATTTGCAAAGAAAAATCCAGACCTTGTTTGGGTTTTTATTCAACCATATTTTAGCTCTAAGGCTGAATATGATGTTCGTTTTGCTTATGTGATGTTGTTAGAGTATTTCGTTGAGGCAGCTTATATTGATGAATGTTTGAAGTTGATTGACGAATTCAAGGATGCAAGATATTATGCGCAAATGGCTTGTGCGTGGGCACTTTCAGTTTGTTATATAAAATTCCCTCAAAAGACATTATTGTATTTGAAGAGTTCAAAACTGGACAATTGGACGTTTAATAAAGGAGTTCAAAAGATTTGTGAGTCGTTGAGGGTTGATGAAACTACAAAAACTATGCTGAAAAGCCTTAAAAGAAGATAAAAAGCTTATTAGTTATTATAATTAATACAGTTGTTAATGTTAAAATTCGTGATATATGGCAATGCACACAAAACTGGACAGGGTGGAACTGACGGTGCTATTTATAATGTTGTTGGCGAGAAATGGGATGGCAGAGTAATTGTTTTGATAAGCTGTAATTTTTCTTGCAGGACAATAAAATTTGTGGTATATGGTTTAGCAACTTATGCTCAGTTTTACAATAACAACTGTGTTCCTACAATAATTCTGTGGCTGTCAGAAGAATTTTGGTTGTTGCAGAATACATAATTAAGTATCAAGCGAATAGCTTGCCCTTTTATAAAATAGTTTATGCCGGCAGTATATTCTCGTCTTGTGTCGTGAGCAACATCCCTGTTAGGGTCAAATTGGTCGTAACGTGCGATTAGCTGCACCTTCGGGTGGATTTTATAACCAATCGTATAATTAAAACCTTGTGCTTTATTTGTGCTCACGTAAGTTCCATTATAGCCGTCAGCAATACCATATTCAAAATTTGTCCAAAGCCTTTTATATTTATAACCGACGTAGAAAGAACCAACTGTGTAATTTGTACGATTATGACCGGCGTTTATGCCACCACCAAAAGTTAAGTTTCCATATCTGCCGTCAGTTTTTCCTAATGGTTTAAAGTCAATCCATCCCGTAAATTCAGGTCCGGCAAAAGGTGTATGAAAATATCTGTCAGATGAATTGAACGCAAGGTTATAGTCCATAAGAGAATAATTCCCGATTAATCTTACCCCAAGAGCTCGAGTAGAACCAAAATTTCTTGCAATTTGAGAACGTATAACAAATGGCAGAATATACGAACTGGAACCACCTTCTTTACCGACTTGATTTCTTGAATAACCTACTACAAGCTTGTGGTGAGGAATACTGCTGTTTATAATATATGCATCAGCAATAAAATTTTGCATATATGTTCTCCCATTTGCAGGTCTTGGATTAAATAAGATTTTGAAATCATTTTTAGTATTTCTAAACTTACCAATCGCTCCGAATTGTAAAAAACCGATGTCATAGCTTGTGTCATAATCACTTCCTAAAAAAGTAGAAGAGAAATCTCCCTGAAAAGCCCCATAATACTGGACTTTTGAAACAATCCCTTTTTTAGGTTTAAACGTCAATTGTTTTTTCATAAGATACGAAGGAATATCTGTCCTTGAAATATCTTGATTTAAAATTTTGCCAATAAAAGTATTTTCGTCGATTTTGCCATCATTATTTTTATCTAAATCAAAATTATCGAATAACGAAAACTCTGCTTCAATATTGTTATCAATATCAAAAATTCGTTTAAAAACACTTGTTTCCTGTTTGTTTTCAAGATCATTTTGATCATAACGAGGCAACAATTCAGAATTGTTTTCAGGCAATTCATCATCAATTGCATCAAGATCGACATCTTCTTTATCAACGGAATCTGATTCATTCCCGACGGTAGCACCGCCTTCCAATACCGGATTATCTTGTGGAACATCAGGAATATTCGGAGATTTGAATTGCTCTGGAATTGGGTCGATAAGTTTTACTTCATCAAAATCCATAATATAATCAGGTTGGATAGTTTTTCTCTCGAAAAGCTTTGCATCTGCTGGGGGTGCAGACGTTAAAAACAGTAAAACTAATACTATTCCAAAAATCCTGTTCACAAATATTAATGTAGCATAAAATATATGCAAAAAAAAATTTTTTTAGTGTATATTAATAATTATGACAAATGTAACAAGAAATAAAAAATGCTCCAAATATACAAAAATGATTAATCAACAAGATAATAAAAAAATAAAGATTAAAGCCCCGATTGTAGAAGCGTTGAAAAATGCTTATGAAAATCCTACATATCAATTTCACATTCCGGGTCACACTAAGGGGAACGGATCTTTGCCGGAATTTAAAAAATTAATTGGTACAAAAGCACTGTCAATTGATACAACAGACGAATTTGACGGATTGGGGACTCTTCATCCTGCAACCGGTCCCATAAAAGAAGCACAAGAACTTGCTTCACAAGCTTTTGGAGCTAAAAAAACTTTCTTTTTGGTGAACGGTTCTACAGCTGGAAATCTTGCATTGGCTATGGGTTTGACTAAAAAAGGTGAAAAAATTATTACAAATAGAAACTGTCACCGTTCAATTTTGACTGGTATGATAATTTCTGGAGCAGAACCTATTTGGTTAATTCCAAAAAGATTTGAAGAATGGGGTATTTGGGGAAATGTTACTCCCGAGTCTGTTGAAGAAATGTTGAAAAACAATCCTCAAGCCGGAATGGTTTGGATTACAAATCCGACTTATGAAGGTGTTGTCTCTGATATCAAGTCAATTGCTGATATTTGTAAAAAGTATGATGTTCCGTTGATTGTTGATGAGGCTCACGCTTGTTTGTGGAATTTTAACAATCACCTTCCGACTACCGCGCTTAAACTTGGTGCTGATGCAGTTGTTCACTCTTTGCATAAAACAGGTGGGAGTATGAGTCAAAGTTCAATGCTTCATATTGCCGAAAACTCAAAACTAGATGCTGATGCAGTCGAAAAAGCTTTGAAGTTGTTGCATACAACCAGCCCTTCACTGATGCTTTTGGCAAGCCTTGATGCTGCTCGAGCAAATCTTGACAGTCCTCGAGGAAGAAAGCAGTTAGAAAGAGCTGTGCAAAATGCCAAATACCTTCGCAAAGAAATTGATAAACTTGAACATATCCATCATTTACAACCGGATTTTGGCTATAAAACAGATATTACAAAAGTGTTTATTCGTGATGACAGATTGTCAGGCAAGCGCTTAGAATCAATTCTTGAGATAGATTTTAATATTGAAGTTGAAAGTGCATCAGATGCTGGACTTTTAATTTTGTCAAATATTGGTAATACAAGAAGTGACATGCAATATCTTGTAAAATGCCTTCAAAAAATTGATAATACTAATTATTCAGACATTTGCTATTTGGAAAAGAAAAAACACATGCCAATGTTGACGCCGATTATCAAAATGACACTTAGAGAAGCTTATTATTCTCACAAAGAAGTTGTAGACAAAGCTCATGCGATAGGCAGAATTTCTGCAGAAGTAATTGCTGAATGTCCTCCTGGGATTGCGGTACTTCTTCCTGGAGAATTAATTACGGAAGAACATATGCCATACCTTGTTGATTACGATACAATAGAAGTTATCAAATAATGTTTGACTATTTGTTCAAAAGTTTTTCAACCCATTTTATAAGGTTTGAAATTTCATAAGGTTTTGGAATATACAAATCAGCACCTGCTGTCAAAATCAGTTCTTTGTCATGTAAAATTGAGGTTACAATCAGTTTTGTTCTGTCGAAATTACTGTTTTGTCTGATTTTTTGACAGAGTTTAATTCCGTTTAATTCGTCAATCTTCCCAGCATCCAAAATTATTAACGCAGGTATAGTATTTTTAATTTCATTATAATTTTTTATGACGCTTACTTCATACCCTTGTAAATCAAGAATAGTGGTCAAAAGTATTGTCATAGCCTCATCTTCTTCAATAATAAAGATTTTTTTATTAACTTTATTATCAATAGAATTTTCGCCTGTAATCCTAGGTCTTTCAGCCAAATAATGTGATTTTGTCGGCATGTCTGCAAGTTTATGAATTTGTAAAAGAGCGTTCAACAACTGTGCTGAATCCTTATATTTTATAAACTCATTAGTCACAATTCCAATTGTTGTATGGACAAAATTTGAACGCCTTCCGGCAAATTCATCTCCCTGCATTAACATAAAACCGCGTCTATTATCTTGTGGAGAGTAAAATTTTGATGCAACAGAATCAAATGCAAAAGTTAAGTAATTCGCAATTCTTTCTGCTTTCAAACTATCAGTTATGATTAAAAACTTATTTTCTGCAAGAGTTCCAAGATAATCATTTTCGTTCAATGCAGAATTTATTATTGCGCAATAAGTCTGGATGAGTTTGTCTGAAGCCAATTCGGTATAAGTTTCTTTATAATTTTCAAAATTTTCAATACTCACGAGCATTGATGCCCAAGCTCTGTCCTCGCTTATAATTCTTTTTAGTGCTCTGAGAGAATAATTTTTACCAGTCAAAATATGCTTTGAATCCATATTTGATTCAAGTTCTCGGCGTAAATGAGCCTTAACTCTCATCAAAAACTCTTCCGAATTCACTGGCTCAGAAATAAAATCATCTGCTCCGTTTTCTAAAACATTCAACCTGTCCTGTAACTCTGCAGATTTGGATGTCGCAATGATTACAGGACGCATGTTGTATGTCAAAGCCCTTATTTTCTTGCAATAGTCTGACAAATCTCCGTCAATACTGTCAGAAATTATTATCAAATCCGGCTCTTTGTCCTGAATAATTTTCATTGCAGAAATCAAATCCTTGGAAATAAGAACCTTATTATTCTTTCCCTCAAGGATTTTTTTGTACTTTGTTGAAAGTTCTCGCCTTTTATCGATAATCAGAGTTACTGCTTGCATTTTTCCCTCGCTTGTCGCTCAATATTTGCAACTGGCATGCAAACAGAAAAGGTAGTTAAACCATTACCGGACTTAACAGAGATATTTCCTCCCATTTTTTCGACCAAATTTTTAGTAATATACAATCCGAGTCCGCTTCCCTGAACTTTTCTTGTCAATGGGTTATCAATTCTTGAAAACTTAGTAAAAATCTTTTCATAATCTGCTTCCGGAATTTCGATTCCTTGATTGCTAACATTTATGGTAACGCTGTCATTATTACATTCTGCACTAATCTTAATTGTACTACCATCATTACCGTATTTTGAGGCGTTTTCAATCAAATTCGTCATAATCTGTTGAAATTTGTCCTTGTCTACCAATATAGCAGGAACTTTTGGGTTGATGTCGATGCTAAAACTCTTATCTTTATACTGATTTTTGATGATAGAAACTGTCATTTCAACAACAGGTTTAATCTGAACTTCTTTATAAATCAAGTTATCTTTAGTGTTGTGCAATTTTGTTACAGATAACATGTTTTCAACAAGATTAATTAATCGGTTTGACTGTTCAACAATAATCTGTAGAAATTTTTTCTTACTCTCATCATCAAGTTTGTCCCAAGATGCCAGCATTGTTTGTGAAAACCCCCTTATAGAGGTCAAAGGAGTTCTCAATTCGTGACTTACTGTAGAAATAAAATCTTCATAATCATTCATAAGCTTATTATAGCAAATTTTTTCAAATTTGCCAGAAAATTAATAATGATTTTATTTTTCAAGAAAATTTTTGATTCATCTACATTAAATGTATGAGATTTTAATAAAGAATGAAAGATTTTATTTTCCTATGCCGTATAAAGGATTATTAGATATGAAAAACTTAATGTTTTTCATACCTCCTCCCCAAGTCTGGTAGCCGTTCTTACTCAAAAAAGAATGGCTTTTTTTTATGGAGTAATCCAGAATCCCCAACCTACTTGCCTATAATTTGGTTATATTAAAACTCATTATAAAATACAGTTTCTGACAAATTTTTACGTTCATAGTGTAGAGGATTAGGTTCAATTCCTGTTTTTGGATAGCCTATAGGTAGAATTGCAATTGGTACAAAGTTTTCTGGGATTGAAAATTCTTTAATTAAGGCTTCTTTGTCAAAGCAAGCAACCCAAGTTGTGCCGAGTCCGATATGTTCGGTTTCAAGCATCATGTGTGTTGTAACAATTGATGCATCGACTTCTCCCATATCACATCCATCTTTGCGTTTCCAGCTTGTTGTTTTGTCGTAGCAAATAATTAATGCAAGTGGTGCGTGAAAATGATATGGAGTACAGTTTTTCAATTTCTCAAGACTTTCTGTGTTGTTTAAAACTAAAATTCTCTGCGGTTGAAAATTGCAGGCAGTAGGTGCAACTCTTCCGGCTTCCAATATTAAATCGAGTTTTTCTTTTTCGACTTTTCTATCTTCAAATTTCCTAACAGAATATCTTTTCTTTAAAAGTTCTAACAAGTCCATATCTTCTCCTTTTTAATTTATTTTACTACACAATTCCAATGTGGTCAAAGCTCTTAACACAATCAAGAACTGCTTGTGAGTGTTGTTCGTGTTTTGCAAAGTAGATGTGCGAAGCATTTGGAATTACAATAATTTTATTTTTGTATGGATTTTGACAATAAGAATTTATTTTTCTTATAAAACCTTCTGCGTTACGATTTGTCATGCTGTCGCAAGCTCCTATGATAAATGCTCCATTAACTTTAATTTGAGATAGTGAACGAGTTTCTCCATCACCACTGATTACAGGACAGTTTTTGAGGTTTTCTGCGTTGTAGAATGCCAAGAGTGTGTTTGCTGTCATTGGTGAAAATCCCATGAACGCAAAAGGAAGAATGTCCTTGCCTCTGCCTTCGTCAATGAACTTTTGTGCTGTTTCAAAGTACATTTCTTTTTCGGGAATAATGTCGAAAAAGTGCCTCAAATCAACCGGAGCGCTTATAATAAAGTTGTCAACATAGTTGTCAGATGTGTTTGCGAGGTAATGAATTACCCTGTTTGCGCCTAGTGAATGACCGGCTAAAATAATTTTTTTGAAACCTAAGTTTTTGGCGTATTTTACGTATGAGTCGACATCTTCATAAGAAATGCTAAAATCATCATTTACGACGCCGGTAGTTGTTTGTTTACCCGTTTGGGTGTTGTGATAGCTGATGAATGAGAATGCATCCATGGCTTGTCCGGCGATAAATGCAATTCCGTTTTCGCTCAAGACTTTTCCTGCAGAAGGTAAAAGTTCGTTTTGAAAAACATTACTGCAAATACCGCTCATCATAATTACAACGGTGCTCATAGTGTCTGCATCGCCCCACATAGCACCTTTTAGAACAAGTCCTCTTGGGGTGGGTACATTTATTATTTCCATTTTTTCCCTTCTTAACTTAATTATTTAAGTTTATTGTAATCTTCATCATTTACTTTTTCAAGCCACTCAGTTGTCGCATTTTCTGTAGGAATATTTACTTACAACATCTACTCTGTACAATTCTTGTGCAAGTGTTTCCCATTCTTGATACCAATCTTTACCATCTGTTACTTTTAGTTTAATAAATTATTTTATCACATTAGAGCTACTATCAGTCAAGCTTTTATGTTAATTTTTGTGATACAATTTTTTTATGAAAATTGGAATTATTGGTTTAGGATTAATAGGTGGTTCGCTATTTAAGGATTTGAGTGATGTTTATGACGTTGTTGCAGTTTCGCAATCGCAGAATGGTGATAGGATTTTTAAGTCTTATGACGTGTTGAAAGACCGTGATATTATATTTGTTTGTACTGCGATGAACAAAACTCTCAAGGTCCTTGATGAATTGGAAACAGTTTTGAAGCCCGAAACAATTGTAACTGATGTTTGTAGTCTGAAAGAATTTGTATGTAAAAAACAAAGACCTTATAGGTTTATTCCGTCACACCCGATGGCAGGAACGGAGCATAAAGGTTTTGAACATTCATTTAAAGGTTTGTTTAAAGGTGCAAAATGGGTGATTATAAGCAGCTATGCGGCTATGCAGCTAAGCAGCGAAGCGGTTAAGCCTTTGCTTGAAGTTATTGATCGTGTCGGTGCAAAGCCTGTATTTGCGACAGCAGAGGAGCATGACAGGGCAGCTGCAATGATTTCACACATGCCAATGGTTATTGCTCAAGCGCTTATGTTATCAGCAAAAGATAACACTTTGGCGTTAGAAATGGCATCGAGCGGTTTTCGTGATATGACACGTCTTGCGCTTTCTAATGAAGAAATGGCATGTGATATGGTTAACATGAATCACAAAAATATAGAGCAATCTATTCTAAAACTCTACAAATCAATTGGAGAGCTTTTAACAGATAAGTATCCGCAAACAATTGCCGAAATTAAAGATATTCGCTCAAAAATGTATCAGTAATTCATAAAAAATGGGTTGAGCAAGTATGCCCAACCAACATTTTAATTTGTAATATATTATATTTCTTTGCAATTCATGCATTTAGATTTTATTTTGCGAATGCATCTGCGATTGATTTTTTGTAATCTGGTCTTAAAATACCTTTTTCCGTAATGATTCCGGAAATTAATTCGTGTGGAGTTACGTCAAATCCTGGGTTGATTACTTTTACATCTGGTGCGCAGATGATTTTCCCGTTGATATGAGTGACTTCTTCGTGCGAACGTTCTTCAATAACTATTTCATCGCCTGTTTTGATACTTGTGTCAATTGTTGAAAGTGGTGCTGCGATATAGAATGGTACATTATGGTATTTTGCAGAGATTGCAACTGTGTAAGTTCCAATTTTATTTGCGGTGTCGCCGTTTGCTGCAATTCTGTCAGCCCCCACAACAACCATATCAATCATACCTTTTTTCATAAAATATGAGCACATTCCATCTGTAATTAATGTTGTAGGAATTCCGTCCATTGTAAGTTCAAATGTTGTAATTCTTGCTCCTTGTTGGCGTGGTCTTGTTTCGTCTGCAAAAACCTGAATAGTTGGGTCATTAGCAAATGCAGAACGAACAACTCCCAATGCAGTTCCGTAACCTACTGTTGCTAGTCCTCCAGCATTGCAATGAGTCAAAATAGTTGCACCTTTTGGAACAACTTCTGCACCGTAATCACCTATTTTTTTGTTAATTGCGATATCTTCATTTTCAAGTTTGATTGCATTTTGTTTCAATTCATCGACAATTCCTACAATGTCAGATTTTGAATTTTTGATAACCTCTTTTTGTTTTTCGCAAGCCCACATCAAATTTACTGCAGTTGGGCGTGACGTTGCCATATAAGCTGCTTTTTCAAGAAGTTGTTTTACAAATTCTTCACGGCTCAAATCTTTTTGAGCAAGTTCTTGTGCATAAAGAACAACACCGTGCGCACCAGCAACTCCAATTGCCGGCGCACCTCTAACAATCATAGTTTTGATTGCGTCAAACATTTCTTGTCCAGTGGTAATATTTACATATTTAAACTCATACGGCAAAACTGTTTGATCTACCATCTTTGAATAATTATCTACCCATTCGATTGTTTTTATTTTTGAATGAAATTCAGCCATTTATCTATTTCCTTTTCTCTATTGAATTAATAAAATCTAATACATAAAATGTTAAAAAGCCTGTAAATGCGTTTACTGTTGCTCCTAAAACTCCCATAAATAAAGAGAGTATGAGCAATAAAAAGAAACTTGCATTCCCTAGCATATAGCCAACACCGATGTTTGCAGAAATATGGAAAAGTTTCATTAAAATTACCGATATTGGAACGTAAATTATTGAAAATCCCATATAGGCAATAAATCCTGATATTGCTCCGGTGATAACACTATCTTTTATTGAAGATAGTGACAAGCAGTTATATTTTACCAAAATCCATATTACTAATGGTGAAATAAAACAGATTAGGAACACGAACGAAATAACTCCTAAATATGGAATTAAAGTCAAAGCTCCAAGTACGGCTCCAAAAAACGCACTCAAAATTGCTATTTGTTTAAGCAAAATAAAATTTATATTCATAGGCATTATTTTAGCACAAGCGAACGTGTATGGCAAATTGCAATTGCGATAGAGTCTACTGTGTCGTCGAGTTTTGGGAGATTATCAACGCCAAGAGAGAACTTTACCATTTGTTCGACTTCTTTTTTATCTGCACGCCCATAGCCTGTTAGAACTTGTTTAACTTCCATTGGAGTATATTCGTATATTGGTATTTTGTACTTTTCAAGTGCAGTAAGAATTACACCTCTAGCATGTGCAACAGGCATTACTGTTGTTCTGTTTCGGAAGAAAAAAAGTTTTTCAATAGCAGAACAATCTGGTTTGAATCTGTTTAGAATAGTGTTCATGTCTTCCCAAATTTCAAGCAACCTTGCAGATTCTTTAGAATTTTTTTGAGTTTGAATTGAGCCGGAATGAAGTAAAACACAACTTTCGCCATCAAACTCGATTAGCGAATACCCAACAATTCCAATTCCCGGATCAATACCTAAGATTTTCATAAGACGATTATAACATGAATATTAGCATTGTTTAGGCTGTCTTGAATTTTGAATCAATTCTCTTGCTTTTTGTAAAACAGAAGCTAGTTTGTCGTTCAATACTTGTAATTTTTCGTCGTAATTGAATTTGCTTAAATCATAATTTTTGCCTAGTATTTTCACGTGTTCGACTTTTTCAATTTGTTTATCAATTGCAAATTGAGCGGATTTTGTACTTTTTTCTAACATCAAATCGTATCTTAAAGTTTGCAAAATGTTTATTCTTTCAGCATAATTCTTATCAACCAAAAGAGTATTCAAGGCTTCTTTATCCAGTTTTTGTGTGCCAGATAAATTTGATTTAAAGAATTTTTCAGCCCCCGCTAAATCATGTTTTTTATTAGACATTGCAATTTTTCTTGTTAAAATTTTAGGGTTAAAAATATAACTGAAAAAGTTTTGAGTTTCGTTTAAAAATATAGGCGATGTTCGTTGTTGAACTTTATCTGTCCATAAGCGAACAGGTATTTTTAATGTATATCCGCTAATTTTATTAGTGCGTCCCCAATATGAAGTTGTTACAGACGAAGCTAAATTATCTTCATTGGCATTTGTCTGAATATGTATCCTATCACCTGTAGCTTCTCTTAAATTACGTTTAAAAGTTGCAAGTTTCATTTCACGACCTTTAAAATCGTAAGATAAGTTCTTATAAAACTTTAAATTAGACTGCGTAGCTTTTGCAAATCTTTCTTCAGTTGTCCCTTTTGCAATAGATAGGGGTAAAAATGTTTTTGGTTTATTAATTTTTATCATATTATTATTAAAGTTAAGCAATATAATAATTGCTATTGTGTTAGCAAAAATTTACATTTTTAAATATTATGCATGTTGTCAAAAATTTCTTTTCTTTGAACCCATATTTCCATTCCGAGCTCTTCGCCGGTTTGAGTTAGGGCTTCTTTAATTTCTTTGAAAGAATATTTTGATTTTTCGATATTGCACAACATAAACATTACAAAATGACCTTGCATCAATGTTTGTTTTATATCTTCAATATTAACTTCATATTTAGCTAGTACTGCTGAAACCTTTGCAACAATACCAACTTTGTCTACGCCTGAAACTGTTATGATAATTTGTTGATCTGACATGTTACTTCATCCTCTTCATCTATTTCTGCCGGTATTTCTGCAGGTTTTAGCCAATCTCTGTTAATCCATTTCCCGATTTGGTGAATTCTGCAGTATTCTGCCAAATCTTTCTTGATTTCAGGAGCTAAAATATACATCGCAATAATATTTGGAATAGACATTGCAATCATCATTGCATCTGTAATGTTGATAACTGATGTTACGTTCAAAACAGAACCGATTAAAATGAATGCACAATATATAAATTGGAATGTAAGAGTTCTTTTTCTGCCTTCGCCGAACAAGAAGTTCCAAGATTTTTGACCGTAATAAGCCCAGCTGATAATTGTAGATAAAGCATAAAGTAAAACAATCCCTGCCAAAAGAGTTGGGAAGAAAGGCATTACAGAAGAAATTGCATCTGATGTCATTTCAATACCTGATGTATGACCGGCATGAGTTTTGTAAACTCCGGTAATAACGATTACAAAAGCTGTTAATGTACACATAAAACCTGTCAAGAACGGGTCAAGCAATGCTACAAAACCTTGTGACAATGGCTCATCAGTCTTTACTGTTGCATAAACAATCGGTGCAGAACCTGTGCCTGCTTCGTTTGATTGAACAGAACGTCTTAAACCCATAATCATTGCAACAAACATACCACCATAAACAGCTTCCGGCTGAAAAGCTTCTTTCACGATAATCCAAGCAGCGTGCGGAACAAGTTTGATATTGCAAATGATTACAGCCATAGCTGCAAATAAGTATATAAAAATCTTCAAAGGAACGATTTTTTCCGTAACTTTAACGATATTTTTAATACCGCCGATAACGATTAAACCAACGACAATTGCCATCCCTAAACCGATTACCCAGTGGAAGTTATGCATAAAGCCGTTTTCACCACCGCAAACATTTACAAACTGGTTCGCAGCTTGGTTAATCTGAATCATATTACCGCCTGTAATACCTCCGCAAATACAAAGGATAGCAAACATTACAGACAAAGGTTGCCCTAACCATCTCAATTTTTTTCTAGTCAAACCGTGAGCCATATAGTGCATAGGTCCACCAGAAATAGAGCCGTCAAGGTTAAATCTTCTGTATTTTACCGCCAAAGAAGCTTCCACAAATTTTAAAGACATACCCAAAAGTGCGCCTACAATAATCCAAAAAGCAGCCCCAGGACCACCCATTGAAATTGCAATTGCAACACCCGCAATACTTCCCAAACCGATTGTGCCTGACAAAGCAGTCATTAAGGCTTGAAATGCAGAAGTTTCACCAGAGCCGTCACCTTCTGTTTTTTTAGGTTTGCAAACAACCTCAATAGCGTGTTTGAAACCCCAAACAGCAATACCCCTCAAATAGAAGGTGAAAAATATACCTGCGAACAAAATCCAAAATATGATAATCGGAACATCAGCACCAAATACGTGAATTGGATGGAAAATAACTGCGGCAATTGCATCGGATACCGGCGCCACATTTTTATCCATAAATGCATCAATATTGAATGCATTAGCTTGTTGAATGTTAAATAATAGTGTCAAAAGTACGATTAAAATTCTGTTCATTAATTTTTCCTTTCGGGTCTAAGGTTCTTCGGCTACTCTTCCAAAAAGGGTAAATCTCCAACCCAGATTTTATACTACCAAAAACATGCTCACATGATGTCAAATCTTTACATAATCTTTAAAATTTGTTGCAAATATCTTTCTGCGCATAATGTAGATGTGTAGTGCTGAATTGTGTTGAAACTATTTGTATATAAGGAATTAAGCTCCTCTTTAGTTAAGTTTTTTATATTAAGAAGTGTTTCTTTTACGCTTTCAGAATTTGGTTCGGTTAAGAATCCGTTTTCTCTGTCTTTAATAATACCATCAATCCCGTCTCCTTTTGTGCAAACAGTAATACAGCCACTTGCCATAGCTTCTAAATATACCATGCCAAAGGTTTCACCCACACTAGGGAGTACAAAAATATCGCTGTTACGCATTTTTGCTAAAACTTCATCATGCGGCAATCTTCCTGTAAAAATTACATTTTTATCAATCTTTTCAAGCTTTTTGCGTTCTTTGCCGTCGCCAATCACTGTCAGCTCAAAACATTCAAGCCCTTTGCAGGCTTTAATAACTTTGTCAATATTTTTACGTTTTTTGAAGTGAGCACAGGTGAGAACTTTTATTGGTGAATGGTGAGTCGTGAGAAGTGAGTGGTTCATATCAGAAGAGAGTGAAATGTGAGAAGTGAAACGTGAAAAGTTTGTATCAGCAGAATGTTTTTCATTTTGCTTGGCATCTAAAAACATAGCTGCTTTCTTATCAATTCCAGACGGTGCTACAAAAGTTTTTTCTTCAAATTCCGGATATAGTTTCAACAACTTATCTCGCAAAACAAACGACCTGCAAGCGATTGCTTTCGCATTTCTCAAAGCTTTTTCTAATCTATTTTTAAAGTGAATTTTATATAAAGGTTTTGTCAAAACCTCAATATCGGAATTATGAATTCCTGCAACAAAAGGAAGTCCCAGTTTATCCGCAAAAAGTATGCCAGACGGCATGTGGGCAACAACAATGTTGTAGTTGTGTTTATTGAGTTGGGCAAGTGTGCCCAACCTACTATTACCATTGAATTTTCTCTTAACATCAAGCCAAAACGGAGTCCAATAATTTATATTAAAAACATCTCCATATTGACCGGATTTATAAAACGGTTTCCCTCGTAAAAACGAATTAAGAATAAAATTAGGCTTTAAAATATCAACATTATGCCCCATTTTTTCCCACTCTTCAACAAATGCCAAAAGAGTGCGAGGAGTTGTTTTTTCGTCACTTTTTACGGGATATAAATCGGTTATGAAAAGAATATTCATAACTTAATTATATCCGAGTTTTCAGATATTGTAAACGATTTTTGTTTTGGATAGAATTTTGTAAAAAGAGGTTTATTATGGAACACGACTACAAATTTTATTTAGATAAAGGGATTTCTGAAACAAACGAAGGAAAATTCGATGAGGCGCTCCACTCACTGGATAAGGCGATTGCACTTAACCCAGATGAAGCGATGCCATATTTTTCTATGGCGATTGTTTTTCACCATCTTGGAGAACTTGAACCGGCTTATGAAAATTACACAAAAGCAATTGAATTAAATCATAAAATGATTGATGCATATTTCAATCGTGCACAAGTTCTTTTAGCTGATAAAGAAGCAGGCAACGAAAAATTAAAGTCTGCAATTGCAGATTTTGACAAAGCAATTGAACTTGATCCGAAATTTATTGATGCATTATACTACAAAGCTACCGTTCAAAAGAAATTAGAGGACTACAAAGGTGCGGTTGAAACGTTGGACAGAGTTTTGGCGATTGAACCAAAAGCGGTTTATTCAAATGCTTTGAAAAAGTTGATTTTGCAAAAGTATTTGAAATAGTTCATTTTTTGAAAATCTCTGGGTTCGCCTTGTTTAACAAAGAAATTCTTCCCTTTCTCGCCACTGGGGTATTAATAAAGCTATTTATTAATTAATTTTATTACTGCACTGTGACGATTTGTAGTTGCATTTTCTTTTCTGTATGAGAAAAACAAATTATTATCGCAAACAGTGCAATACGGACAGACATCGATATTGGTCGATTTTACTCCGGATTCAATTAACTGTTGCTTATTTATGCCTTTTAAGTCGATAAAAATATTGCCTTCTCTAATTTCGAATAAGCCTTCAAAGTTTTTCACTGTTGCCCTTGTTTTTTGCAAAACTTCTTCTCCAACATTGTAACAACAAAAAGATATTGCAGGACCGATTGCGCATTTTAAAGTTTCCGGATTTGAATCAAACTCATTAACCATTTTTTTTACTGTTTTAGAGGCGATATTCCCTGCAGTTCCTCGCCATCCGGCATGTGAAACAGCTCCAATCTGTTTGATTGGATCGTAAATTATAACAGGTGTACAATCTGCAAAGTTTAAATATATCGCCTGTTCATTATTTGTTAAAATTAACCCGTCTGTATCAGGATAAGATGTTTTTCCTGCTTGGGCAATCTCGATATGCGATGTATGAGTTTGTGATGGATGAATAAGATTTTCCGTTGAAATTTTCAAATAATTGCAGATATCTTTTTTATTGTTTTCAACTATTTCTTCAAACTCAGGTTCTTTAGTTTTTATTACAGATTCTCTAGTTGTAAAGAAATGGTTTAAACCATTTAAAATAGAACTTTTTAGAACTTTTTTGTTGTTAATTTCTTCAAAATAAAACATACAATTATAGTAGCACAAAAAATGCTTAAACAAACAAGTAGCTAATTGCATAAACATTCGCAATATGTTAAAATTTTTCCAAAAGGAGAATTTTATATGAAAAATTTATTGAAAAAATGTTTGGTAGAATTTATTGGAACATACTTCTTTGTTTTTACAATCGGGTGTGCATTATTCCCAAACGGTAGAGGAGCATTTCCTCCATTGGCAATAGGTTTTGCTCTAATGGTTCTTGTTTATATGGGTGGAGCAATTTCCGGTGGGCATTTTAATCCGGCAGTTTCTCTATCTGCAAGTATTCGAGGCGTATTAAAATGGAAAGATTTTCTTCCATATATTGTTTCCCAGTTTGCAGGTGGTGCATTGGGTGCGATGACAGCAGGGTATCTTGTTGCAATACCTCCGTATTCTGCAGAAGCTTCGTATAGTATTATGCCTATGATGATTTGTGAATTCTTGTTTACGTTTTTGCTTTGTTACGTTGTTTTGCAAGTTGCAACATCTAAAAAAACAGAAGGGAATTCATACTATGGCTTAGCAATCGGTTCAGTTGTATTGGTTGGGCTTTTATCAACTATTGGGACATGTTATGGAGCATTCAATCCTGCAGTAGCTTTGGGGTTGTTTGTTATGGGTATAACTCAAACTAAATTGATTGTGATTACAATTTTAACAAATTTTATTGCGGGTGCAGTAGCTTCCGGTGTTTACAAATTGACAGAAATAGAAGCGTAATTTGTAAAATTGTTACTTAAAAAACAAAAAATCGGATTAATAATTTAATCCGATTTTTTGTTTATATTTGAAAACCTTTGTTTTCATCTCTAAAACAGTGGCAGGAAGGACTTAGAGTACCGTCACAACATTTAGAACGCCCATTAGCACATCCGCAAACTCCACCATGGCTGGAACAACAACCACGACCGGCAAACATTACATTGTTATTATTGTATATGTGTGAGTAGATTGCTCCTGAACAAAATCCTAAAATAGAAACAAAGCAAAAAGTTAATAACAAATTTTTCATAAAATGCTCCTTTTTCATTCGTAATACAGAAAATTTATGCTATTATATTAACATGAAAAAGATTTTAGGAATTATTTTGGGATTAGTAATTTTACAAAATGTCTGCTTTGCTCAGACAAATGTAAGTTTTGTTTATATTAACGGTTCAAATAACAATGATGCCAAAATGCGCAATTGGTATATAAGTGGTGTGCATAAACTTCATCCGATTATGAAAAAGAAGTTTGAAAAAAATAAAGAAATTCGTAAAGTATTTATGAACAAACCTCAATATGAGATTAATCAAGAACCAGTAATTTTCTTTTGGGGTGATAAAAGTAAACGAGATTTAGAGTTTGTGCAGGAACAACTTGATATAACAAAAGCTTTAAGTCCGACAATTGCTTATAAAGTTCGTTCTATGCTGACAGCGTATCTTCATGATGCTATATGGGTTCAAAAATCGCATAATATGCTTCCAATTTTGGATGATTTAAATGAAACTGTTAAGCAAGAAGCTGAAAAAGGCAACAAAGTTGTATTATATGGTTATTCTGCGGGAACATTCATTACGTATGAATATATGTTTAACAAACTTCCTTACATAAATCCTGACAATCTTTTTAATACAATTAGGATAAGCGAAGAGGTTAGAGGTTTTGTTAAATCTCACCCTGTAGAAAATACTTGTATTTCTGCTCTCTCAAAGGCAAATATTGGAGTTGTTTCTGATAGTGGACACTTGGTTTTGAAAAATTTTGATGATAATACTATAGAGCAAAACTACTTAAATCTTAAGCAGGCAACAAAGACGGCTTGTGCGCCTACTGAAGCGTTAAAAGGGGTTGTTAATTTCGCAAGTCCTTTAGTTTTATTCTATTCAGATTTGGCTGATCCGAATTATGAATTGACATATTACAACAAGTTAATGCTGAAATATGTTATCGAGAATGGTTTGTTTTTTATAACAGTAAATTATCGTGAAGATCCGCTTGGTTTTCCGAGTTCAAAAAATTTGACAATTGCAGAAATGGAAAAACTTGCTAATATAAAAATTGAAAATCCGACAGGTTTTGTTTACGATAATTCAAGTGTTTGGTCAAAACGTTCGGTATTGTTTGCGCATACTTCTTACTGGAGTGCAAAACGAACTTTTGCAAATGCTGTTGTAAAAGCTTTTTCAAATGGCTACAGGTTGCAGTACGATGAAAAATTTCAACAAAAAGTTTTGAACAATAATAAAAAGAAAGTAAAATTTGAAATGATATGATGGGGAAAGAGACGTGAAAAGTGAGACGTGAAAAGTGAGACGTGAAAAGTGAAAAGTTTATTACAGACACTGCGTGTCATAAATAAATTATCGAACGAAGTGAGCGAAACGGTCTTTTCACGTCCCACTTCTCACTCCCCCACTCAATAAAGGAGCACAAAATGACAATAGATACAAAAGACGGTGTACAATTTGATCCAGGGTTTATACAGCATATTTCGGCGTTTGAACCAAATATTGAATATGTTTATAATTCATTGAACAGTTGTAGAAATTTTAATCAAAAGAAAATGCAATTCAAGATGTTTTACCCCAAAATCCAATCTTTATTAAAAAATTATCTTGGATTTTATTTGGGGTGTATCCTTTGGGCTGTTTATATTAAAAGTCTTGGCGAAAAACAAATTGTTGGAAATCTTTGTTATGGAGGTGAATTCTCTGAAAAAGAAACACTTGAAGAAGTTGATTTTATTAAACAATATATTGAACAGTTGAAAAAAGATGCAAAATACTATTTAGGACAAAATTATTCTGTTGAAGAAAAAAGTTTACAAGTCCTTGATACTTATAGAGAGTTTCTAAAAATTAATGAAGGCTTTGTAAAAGTCCAGACTACATCGGATGTAAAACTTCCTGAAAACTTGAAATCTGTTGATGAAACTAACATGAAAGAAATTATTGACGGAATTGAAAAAGTAATCGAAAATGGCAAATTGCATGAACTTTTTGCGTATGCAGAAAAGGTATTATAATGACTGATTTGAAAACAAAGCTATATCAAATGTTTATCCTTGGAACAGATGGAGAAGGCTATAAAGAGGCACTACACAAAGGGCTTGGTGGAATAATATTTTTTACAAAAGATATTCAAACTCCTCAGCAATTTAAAAATTTGATTAACGATATAAAATCGCAATCAAAAATAGCTCCGTTTTTGTCGATTGATCAAGAGGGTGGTAGGGTTGAAAGAACCGAAAATATTCACAATGGCAAAAAATATTTGTCAGCAAAGTATGCATATGAAAAGGGTGAAGAATTTTTGAAATCACAGACCGAAGAAATTGCACATGAATTAACTAGTTATGGAATAAATCTGAATTTTGCGCCTTGTATTGATGTAAATACCAATCCGAATAATCCGATTATTGGTGAGCGTGCATTCTCAGACAAAGTGGAAGATGTTGTCAGTGGTGAAGAAATCGTATCTCAAACGTATAGAGAAAATGGCATTATTCCATGTGTAAAACATTTCCCAGGACATGGAGATGCTAGTGCAGACAGTCATTTGACTCTACCCATGATTGATTTGTCGTTAGAAGAAATGGAAAGAACTCATATTAAACCATTCGCAAATTGCGCTAAAAACATTGAAATGGTTATGATTGCGCATTTGCATTGTACTTGTTTTGAAAAAGAGGTAATTCCGGCATCATTGAGCAAAAATGCAATTTCTTATTTAAGGAATAAGCTTGGATTTGATGGAATTACCATATCTGATGATATGATTATGAAAGGTGTTGCAGGTTTTGGTAACGAAAAAGCTTGTGAAATGGGTATTCGTGCCGGATTGAACATGTTTATTTATAGAAATTCTACACCGGAAACTATAAATATTATTGAAACAATTGCTAAAAAAGCAGAAATGGATACCGAATTACGTGAAAATATTGAAAAATCTTATGAACGAGTAACCTACTTGAAAAAGATAAAAAAGGTGTTATAATATATATAGGGAAAAGCCTTAAAGGTGGCTAGACCTTTAAGACTTTCTTCGTTCCCTAAAGAAAAAGTGAAATAATTTGTAAAAGATGTCCTGCTATCGACAGGGCATTTTTTATTATTTCTTTTTTCATGTTTTCACCTCCTTCGACCAATTTCTTCGTAATCAGTGTGTATCGTGGAGGTAAAAGGAACTTACCCTTATGATTATTCTATTAAAAATTTTTTATATCGGAATCAACTACTTAAACGATACTTAAGTAGGTCGGCATAGCAATGCCGACGAATTCGGTTTATATCAGAGTTCAATAAAATTTTTCAACAATTCGTGTCCGAATTGAGTTAGAATCGCTTCAGGATGGAATTGTACGCCATAGATTGGCAAGGTTTTGTGTTCAATTGCCATAATTGTTTTGTCTAGCGTAACTGCTGTTATTTTCAAGGATTGAGGGAACGAAGTTTCTTGAACTTCCAAGGAATGATACCTTGTTACGTTGAATTCTCTCGGTAAGTTGTTGAATAATTTTGATTGGTTGATGATTTTTATTTTAGATGTTTTGCCGTGGGTTGGTTTTGGGGATTTAATTACTTTTGCACCAAAAAATTGGGCTATGCATTGATGTCCGAGACATATTCCTAAGATTTTTTTGCTACTGTGAAATTCTTTTATAACGTCCATTGAAATTCCTGCAGAGTCTGGATTGCCAGCTCCGGGAGAAAGGATTATACTTTTAAAATTGATTTTTTTTAGCTCAGCAATTGTAATTTTGTCGTTTTCAAAAATTTGCGGTTTAATTCCAAGTTCTTGTAAATATTGTACAATGTTGTATGTAAAAGAATCATAATTATCTATCAAAATCATAATTCCACCTCAACAATTCCTCTGACTGAGTTTATACAAAAGATTTTTTCTGCAGATAACAAATCTGTTTTGTACAAGATTTTTTCTGTACATTTTCCTTCATTGAGCAGTTTTTTTCTGTAAATTCCGTTTAGCAATCCACAATTTATAGGCGGAGTATACAATTTCCCTTTAATTTGTAAAATAATATTGCTTCTTGCTCCTTCTGTTAGTTCTTCTTTTTCGTTGAAGAAAATTTCATCAAAAATTTTACCATCTCTAATTTTTTGAAAAGAATCAAAAAACCAAGGGCGGTATGTCGTTTTGTAATATAAAAATTCATTTTTGCTACTTTGAATTATTGGAGAAATAGTTATTTTTCTAGTTGTATAGGTTGAAGATATTTCTTTTAATTCTGTTTTGATTTTGCCGTTTTTGTTCAAAAGTACACGAAATATTCCGTCTTTTATTTCTCCGAATTTTGGTTGAGAAAATTTAAATCCGAAGTGTTTGGCGCATTCTTTCATTCTAGCGAAATGTTCATTTTCGAATAGGAGTTTCCCGTTTTCAACTTTTATTGTTTCAATTATTTGAAATTCGTCATTTAAGAATTTTGTTTTAGTTAATGTTTCTTCCCACTCGTTTTGTGTTTCTGAATCCCAAACAATTGCCCCTCCAACTCGGTATTTGAAATTTGTTTGTCCCCTATGTTTTTGTAAAATCCTAATAGGCACACTAAACAAGGTTTCTTCTGGTGAAATCATTCCGATAGCTCCGCAATAGATGTTTCTTTCGCCTTTTTCAACATCTGCAATAACTTTCATCGTACTGATTTTTGGTGCTCCGGTAATTGAGCCGCAAGGGAAAATTGCATTGAATATGTTAAAAAGTGTCGTATTTTCTTGCAAGTCAGCTTCTATTTGTGAAGTCATTTGGTGAAGAGTTTTGTGTGTTTCTATTTCAAAAAGTTTAGTTACTTTTACTGTACCGGTTTTGGCAATTCTTCCGAGATCGTTGCGTAAAAGATCAACAATCATAACATTTTCAGCACGATTTTTTTCATCATTTTGTAGAAAGTTTTTAAGCTCAAAATCTTCTTTTTCGTTTTGTCCTCGCTTGATAGTGCCTTTCATTGGTTTTGTTAAAATGTGGTTGTTTTTTAATGTAAAAAACAATTCTGGTGAAAATGACAAAACTGTATCAAATTCATTCTTGATATAAAAATTGTAAGGTGTTTTTTGTTTACTTAGCAAAAAATCAAATAGCTCAAGTTCATTGCCGTCAAATTTTACATCAAAATCGTATGTATAGTTGACTTCGTATGTATTTCCACTTGCAATTTCTTGTTTGATTTTTTTTATAGCATTTGAATATTCACAAAAATTTACACATGGAATTGGGTTTAATAGCAATTTTTTTGTGTTTTGTGTTTTATATATGTTATAGGATTTAAAAACTTCAAAATACAAAAGTGGGAAATTGGAACTTTGTTTGGTAAAAGCATTGTAGCGGATATAACCGACTATGTAGAATTGTTTTTTTAATTCCTCGATTTCGGCGAAAGCGAATTTTAGTTCGTCAAAATTAAAAGCAGTAATTGTTTTTATAGGGTTCGTAAAAAGTTTTTCGCCAAAAATAATCATAATTTTACTATAGCAAAATTAGCGGTATGTGTAAATGAAAAAAATCTCAATTTTAGTTTTAATAGTGTTAGTAATCTCGATGTTTTCTCCAGTTATGGCTAAAACAACACTAAAGTACCAGCCGAGAACGGGCGTAAATTCGACAATTCATTACTACCCAAATTCAAAACCAACTTCTAATAATTACAGCAGTCAAAACACTACTCAAAAAGTTTCTGTAAACTCCGGTTGTGATTGTGATTGTAACTATAAACGTAATCGGTATTATCCGTATTATCAATGTTGTTCAAAGTATAATAGGAGAAATATTAACAAAAGAGGCGGAACGTCTACGGTTTTCACTCCATTCTGGCCAATTCCCAAACCAAACTTTGGAGGAGATAATGTTCAGCCACCTCATCAGTATGTTGGCAGACCATTTTCTTAGGTAAAAGTTTTTGCAAGGTAGTTATAAAAAGGTGTGTATTATGAAAAAAGTTTCAATTTTAATAGGTATTATGTGTATATTTGGGATGCTGACTCCCGCATCAGCAGATACAATGAACTATAAAATTCGCTATGACGGTGATTCCATGGTAATTGTTCCATATTATTCAATTCCGTCAGCTCCGGAAATTCAACGATCAATTCCGGTGTTTGAGTCTGCTCCGGTAAAAATTCCTTATTATTCAAACAAAAAACTTCCAAAAGGCAAAAACAGAACTAGAACGGTGTAGGCTTAAAACGGTTAAGACATTCGTCTAGTAGCCCATAAACATATTCTGCATTCCGCCTTGCATAAGCATCATGCTGTTTGAACTATCGTAATTTTTTGGGAATTGGTCGTAAGTCATTGGCGTCCTTCCGTTGCTCATCGGACTTGAAACTCCCATTTCTCGAACTGATTTTGGCGCCATAATACTGTTGTCGTTACGTTCTTCAATAATATCTGATGCAGAAACAGTCTTTTTTAATTGAGGGTATTTAGAACGAATTCCATTATTGTTAAAACCAGAAAAAGAATTTTTCGGGGTTAAGTTAACCTCTTCTGCTAAAACAGGTGTAGCCAAAGCTAAAAGCATTAAAACCAAAACAAATTTTTTCATAATTTCCCTCCGTGATTTTATTATAATATAAAAATACTATTTTAGTTTACAAAATTTCTGCTATAATATACCAAAAAGGTGAAGAATATGGATTTGAACGTAGAAATAAAAGATACAAAAATTATTGTTTCATGGCAAAATGTAAAAGTAGATTATTACAGAGTTTTTTGTAAACGCGATGGAATTTATTATGAATGTGCAAAAGTTTACGATACAAATTCTATAAGGTTTTCGCTTGTTCCTTATGGGGCTAATGAATGTTTTGTTCAAGCAGTAAAAGATGGAGTTGTTGTTGCGGAGTCTCGCAGGCATAAGTTTAAATTTGACGAAATTGACGTGGTTTACAGGCATGAAAATGATAACGAGGTAAAATTTTTCTACAGCAAAACGCCTGATGCACAAGGTTATAGACTATACAAAGACGAACCTGAAATCGGATTTAACGGGTGTAAAAATTCTGATGCAGGATTTATTACTGCGGAAGCTAAAGACGATGACGAATTTAAGATTAAACCGTTTAAAAAAGATGAAGACGGTAAACGTAAGTTTTTGGCATCATCTGGTGTTGTTGAGGTAAATCGTAATAGGTTTGAATCTGTTACGATATACAAATCCTACAATTACAATTTGTTTTTGTCTTGGAATTTTGACGGTGATGCTGATGGATTTTTGGTTTATACGCAAAATGGAAGTAAACCAATATTTGAAACAAATGACGGTTTAAGGCATTATTTACCACTATGTGATTACAAAAGCAGTTTGAAATTTATTGTAAAAGCGTTTGTAAACACTTGCGACGGTCGAGTTATAATCGGAGAATCTAAACCTGTAGCATTGAGTTTACGTAAATACGAAACCCCAGATGTTTCGCTAATAATTCCTGCTTATAATGCGGAAGATTATATCGCAAGAAGCATTGACAGTGCTTTGGCATCAGATTTTGCGAACCTTGAAATTATTATTGTAAATGATGGAAGCACAGATGGTACACAAAAAATTATCGATTGGTATGCAAAAAATTATCCGAATGTTGTTTCGCTGGTCAAAGAAAACGGTGGAGTCGCAGATACTAGAAATGTTGGTATCAGCAATGCAAACGGAAAATATATTGCGTTTATGGATAATGATGACTTAATTAGACCTGATATGATTAGTAAGTTGTATAGTTCTATTGAGAAAAACGCCTGTGATGTAGCTATTGCACCTTTGTACAGGATTACCGATAACGGTTATACGGTGCACTGCAAATTACCGTTTATGGAAGATATTCCGCATGATATCGACAAATATTTTGAAATAATGTACACTCCTGGGTACTACAATTGTGCGATTTGGAACAAGTTGTATAAGGCATCTATGGTTAAAGATCATCCGCTCGGTATTTTGAAATATGAAGATGTTTCTTGGACTCCATGCATTTTGTCTTATGCAAAAACATTTTGCTTTATTGGGAAACCATTCTATGAATGGGATAGAAAAACTCGTCCTGAAACATTTGGAGATGTTTTGGCACGTCAATCAGAAGAAGATTTATTCGAGCATCGCAAACAGGCAATGTTGTTCTTTGTGAAAGAAGGGAATCCGGATAAGAAAGAAATTTTGAAAACGATTGCAAAACGTCGTCTTTCTCGTTATGCAAAGAACTCCTCAAATCCAGCTTATAACGAGCTAATCGAAAAAATTGACAATGGGAAAATATAAGAGTTTAAGAAAGCCTTTTTAAAAATATTTTGAACCCGAAAATTATTATGGAGATAATATTGTTCAGGCAACGATATTTGTATTACTTATATCAACATTGATAGATTCTGAATAAGACGAAAATCTACGCTGGTCGCTAGATTTTCTGCCTTTTCAGAATGACAGTACGTGAATAGTTGCAAACTCTCGTCATTCTGAAAGCTTAGGTGCTACGCACGTAGCCCTCTGCAACAACATTCATTCCTACATCATATTTTAGTCACGAGCATTATTTTTTCTTGCTATTCAGAATCTATTAATGCTGATTATTTATTGTTTAACATTATCGGGATAAGTATCCAGTCTTACTTTCTACTAATGCTTGATTTTCAAAATTGTAAACAAATTAAAAAATCTAATTTTTGTATATTGGGGAAAATATTGTATTGTCAAAAATGGTATTTCCCAAAATTTTATAACTTGTTGATTTTTTATTTTGGTTATTTTTAATAATGGAATAATATGGAACAAATAAATGATTGAAGAGTTAGATTTTTCTATAATTTTTATAAGTGGAATAAAACTGAATAAAAGATATTTTTTAGTTGGTACATATGTTTCAAATTTTTCCAAATGTTTATGTTTTAGAAAATGTAATATTTCCGGATTTACCCAACTTCCTCCAAACCAATGGATTGTATATGTTTCTTGTTCAACGCATTCAGGAGAAAATTTTTCACCAAATTCAAAAGGAATAAAATATTTTTCCGGATATAATGTAATATCTTTTAAGTAAATAATTTTTTGCATATTTTTTAGTGGAAATTCTTTTATAGAATACATTTTTTCAATATAATATTTGAAAATTTCGGGTATTGTATAAATAGGTTCTGTCCAAATTTGTTGATTGTAAAACTTTAAAATTTCTTTTAAAAATTTATTTCCTTGTTGTGCTCCAAGAATTGCCGGCTCTGTTAAACTGTCATTCCCACCAGATTGAATTCCAACAAACGCCGGATTTGTCAGTAAATCACTGTCAAAAGGTTTTACAACAGAAACATCTGTATCTAAATATATCCCACCATTTTCATAGAGAACTTTTACTCTAATGTAATCTGCAACAAATGCATACATTTTTCTTTCGTATACTGTTTTAAACCACTTGTTGTTTTGGAGTTCTTTTTGAAAATCAAAATATTCTTTACTATTTTCGTTAATTTCTATTATTTCATAATCAGGTAAATATTGACGCCAAGTTTGAATACAAACTTGTACATCTCTCTTCTTTTCATCATTAATACCCCAAACGTAAAAAATTCTTTTTGGTATCATTTAAGCCTCTGCATAGTTAAATTGTTGGTTACTTATGATTTCTGCAATTGTGATAAATCCAAATAACTTATATTTTTTGATATTAGGATAATAATATTCTATTTTTAAAACTTTCAAACCAAAAATTTTTACTACTTCTTTTCTTCCGTATTTGTATTTGATTAAAATAGGGATTTCGTTTTTTGTCATGTAGTTAAGCATTTCTTTTTCTGCTAAAAATCTATCTTGTTGATGTTTTACTGATTTTTGGTTTACGATTGAACCTTTAACTTTTCTGTAATGGTAGTACGTTTTAGGAACAGTAACAAAGCTTTTTAGATTGTTTACGACGCTAATTATCCAAAACATATCTTCATAGAACTTGCCTATAGGAAATGGAAAATTTAAATTTAGCAAAGCTTCTCTTCTGTATATTTTATTCCATACGTAGTTGTATCTTGGGATGAATGCCTTTGCAACTTTTTCTGCCGGTTTCGTGAAAAGTTCTTCTTTGCGATATTTTAATTTCTCACTTTTTAAAAATTTCCCTTCTCTGTAAAAATCTCCTGCTACTATGTCGCTGTCATATTTTTTTCCTGCAGAATATAATTTTTCATAAAAGTCTATATCTACCCAGTCGTCAGAATCTACAAATCCGATGTATTCGCCTGTTGCAACGCTAATTCCGTTATTTCTTGCAGCACTTAAACCTTGGTTTGTTTGATTAATTATTTTAATTCTAACATCTTTTTGTGCATAAGCAGTTAATATTTTGGCAGAATTGTCTTTTGAACCGTCATTTACACATATAATTTCTATTTCTTTCAATGTTTGGTTGATTAAACTGTCAAGGCATTGTGCCAAATACTTCTCGACATTATAAACGGGTACGATTATAGAAACTTTTATATTATTTTCTGCCATTAAATCTTCTCCTTATTTCTAAATAAAAAAGTTTTGTTTTTAAAATAAAATAGCTGTCGTTTGAGTTTAAGTTAAACTCGTTGTTGAATATTTGCGGATAATTTTTTGCAACAAAGTTGCATAGCTTTGTTAAATCTTCAAAATATTTTTCTCTGTAACCTGCTTCACACTTGCCAAGCCAAGACACGCATTTAGAAAAATATTTGTTTAAAATTTTGTCTTTTGTACAATTTGGAATATCGCAATTATGAATGAAGTCTTCTATTGCATAAAAATTATAAATAACAGAGTTGTCTTTCTTCTTTTTCGTGAAAGTCAATGACCCTTTGCGTTTCCGTCTGTAGTTATAAATGTTTTTACTTAAAATGTATGCAGATTTCGCCAAAAGCATAGATTTGATAAAAAATATTTGATCTTCGCCGGTTTTGGTGTCTTGAAAATAGATGTTATTTTTAATCAAAAACTCTCTGTTATAAAGCTTGCACATTGCAATTACAGGAATGTTAAACAAGTTTTTTTGAATTTCTGTCGGCTGACAAATTTGGTTTTTGCATTTTTGCGGAACTTTTTCTATACCATAAAGACACTTGCATTTTTTATTTTCTAAAATGCCGTTTGCACCGAATACTACTATGTCGACATTGTTTTTAAGATAAGTGTCAAAAGCTGTTTCTAGAGCGTCTTTTTCTAAAAAATCGTCGCTGTCCACAAATGCAACAAGTTCCCCTGTTGCTTGGCTTAAAGCGTTATTCTTTGCAATTCCAGCTCCTTGATTTTCTTGCGTAATAAGTTTTATGCGTTTGTCGTGTTGCATAAAAGTTTTTACGATTGAACGTGTATTATCAGTAGAGCCATCATCTACAACTAAAATTTCAATTTCTCTAAAAGTTTGTTTTACAAGCGAAAGCAAACATTGAGCGATGTAAGTTTCAGTATTATATGCCGGAATAATTACGGAA